>Ga0228614_1000916_pt1 | contig 14382 bp, 9 predicted proteins | sample 15DmetaG_FD_190531 | JGI IMG/M metagenome (GOLD analysis project Ga0228614, IMG submission 190531) | Seawater microbial communities from Monterey Bay, California, United States - 15D | ecosystem: Environmental > Aquatic > Marine > Coastal | place: USA: California | collected 2016-10-13
TATTAACGCTAGAAAAAGCCCTAGAGCCAACTATCTTAGTTATTCCTGAAGCAGTATTGCTTTCTGAATCAGATTGTTATTCGCTTCAAGCGGCGATGTTATCTCATTGTGGATATAAAATGAAAAATAGGTTTGCTATTCTTGATGTCTATAATGGATCAAAAGAAAGAACATTTGACGATGATGATGTTGTGAATAAATTCAGAGAAGGTGTTGGATCAAACTTCCTTCAATGGGGCGCAGCATACTATCCTTTTCTAAATTCAGCTGTTGTTAAATCATCAGAACTAGATTATACTTTTATAGAAAACCCTGAAGTTCTTGTAGAGCTTTTAACAGAAGAAGTTGAGAATAATCTTGCTGCTGATAATATTTCAGAAGCAAGAGCAGAAGGGATTAAAGTTGAAATCAATAAAATTTTAGAAACTACTGATTCAGATTTAATAAAATCTTTACAAGCTACTTTATCGGTAGTTTGTCCAAGAATAAACTCCATTTTAGAGGAAATGGGAGATCTAATGAATTTAATGCCGCCAAGTGCTGCAATGGCAGGAGCATACACGATGTGTGACAATATGGTTAGTGTTGCTAAATCCCCTGCGAATATAAGTTTAGGTTCTGTAATTTCACCTTCAATTAATATTAATAATGACAACCAAGAGGAATTAAATTTACCTTTAAACGGTAAAGCAATTAATGCTATACGTGGATTTACCGGTAAAGGTGTTCTTGTTTGGGGTGCTAGAACTTTAGATGGAAATTCTAAAGATTACAGATACATTAGTGTTAGAAGAACAATGACTTTTTTAGAGCAAAGTATTAAATTTGCTTCAGAAGCATTTGTGTTTGCTCCTAACAATTCTACAACATGGTCAACACTTAAAGCAACTGTCACAAATTTTTTAAACAATCAGTGGCAATCGGGACTTTTGGCAGGAAATTCACCTGAAGATGCGTTCGATGTTTCCATTGGTTTAGGAACTACAATGACAGCAAATGATATACTAGACGGTGTTCTTAAAATGACAATAAAAGTTGCAATTACCAGACCAGCTGAATTTATTGTAATAACCTTTGAACAACAACAGCAAAAATCTTAAAAATTAATTAATTAACTTAAAAACAATAATATATGGCTCTACCAGTAGCAGGCACAGGAGATGCACAAGATCAGTTTTGGCCAATGCCAAAGTTTTACTTCTCTGTTGATATCGGAGACTTTCAAGATTTACCTTTTCAAGAGGTTAGTGGTCTTGATGTTGAAACTGAAGTAATAGAATATCGTCATGGTAATAGTCCTAATCATGGAACAATTAAAATGCCTGGTTTAATGAAGTTTGGAGATGTTACACTCAAAAAAGGTGTTTTTGCAGATGATAACCAGTTCTTTGATTGGATTTCTCAGATTAGTTTAAACACCTATGCTAGATTAACTGTGGTAATTAGACTTCTTGATGAAACTGCAACCGAAAGAATGACTTGGACGTTATCTAATGCCTTTCCTCAAAAAGTAACACCAACTGATATGAATTCTCAATCTTCAGAAGCAGGGATTGAAACTATTGTTTTTGCTCATGAAGGTATGGTTCAATCAATATAATTTTTTGTGTTAAATAAAAATTGACATAACTCAAACTATATTATTAAAAATAGGCTTAACACATATAAATTAGTTTAAGCCTATTTTTTTATTTAAGTAAGATTGAAGTTATTACTTCAAAATTATTATCTTGAGCATAGTATTATAGTTTAAACAACATTCGTTTTTATATGAGCAAATTTTTTTTAGAGGTATAAAAATTATAAAATTGGCATGTCAGGTAATAGGTACAAAAATTATGGCAGAAGGCTACAGTACAGGTCCTCACAAGGCTTAACTGTTCGTCAATATCAAAAAAGGTTTAAGTATTTTAATAAGTTAAAGGGCGGTAACCCAATTAAAAGAAACTTTAGCTCTTTAAACATTAAAAGAAAACTAGTTTCAAGTAAGGGAAACTTTAGCTCTTTAAACATTAAAAGAAAACTAGTTTCAAGTAAGGGAAAGTTTAAGTCTTTAAAAGTTGAAAGAAAACTAGTTTCAAGTAAGGGAAAGTTTAAGTCTTTAAAAGTTGAAAGAAAATTTGCTACTAGTAAAGGAAAATTAACGTACAGATCAAAAAGAGGTCAAACAGTTAGTGAATATGTTCAATCAGATTTAAAAGGTGTTAGTGGTTACGATTTAAGAAAAAAAGATTATCCTGCATTAGGATTTAATTTTAAGGTTACTTCAACCTTATCATCTGCTGGTTCTTCTGGCTATGGCTCAGATTCAGATTCTTTTTTTCAATCTATAACAGGTATTAAAGCAACTGCAGGTGAATCAGTTGTTGTCAATTCTGGGGTTAATAATAGACAATATAAGTTGCCAACAGCAACAACCTATCCTGATTTAGTTCTTACAAGAGGATTAACCACCAGAACCTCAAATTTCGGAGATTGGTGTCATTCTTTTTTAATTAAAGACAAAGGTTCATATAGAGTTCAAACAAGAACAATCAATGTTATGCTTTTAGGAGGCAATAGAGATGATATTTTAATGACTTGGACATTTTATGATTGTTATCCTAAAGAGGTTGAAATTGGTGCTTTTAATGCCGATAAATCTGAACTTGCTATAGAAACATTAACTATGGCATACTCTTACTTTAGTAAACAATAAAAACAATTCAATTATATAATATGGCTATAGAAATAAGGGAGTTAATTATTCAAGGTAAATCAAAAGGAAGTTCAAATTCAAATGAAGATGATTTAAATAATGTAATAGAATCAAAAATTTCTGAAAAGAATATGGGAAATATTTTGAAAGAGAGTGAAAAAAGACAGTTAGTTGATGAATGCGTTATTGCTATTTTAAATGAATTAGAATCAAAATTAAGATATTAAAATGGCAAATTCTATTACAATTACTGGCTATAAAGAAGGAAGTTCTTCTAATTCTACTGCTAAAATAGGAGAATATAAACTTCAATTAAATCCTTCTGACTTAAAGTTTACAGTTGGTCAAAAAGAAGGTAAAAAAACTGAAGATGTTGAGGCTAATGGGTCTATTATTTCAAGTAAGGCACCTATTTCACTTCAACGTGAGTTAGACCTTTCATTTACTATAGATAATACTGGAGTTGTTCCTAATGATCCCGATGTAAAAGGCTACTCAAGCTCAGGAGGTGATATTGTAAACTCTATAAAAACTCTTGAGGAAATTACTGTAGAGCCAGTGGCATCAACACACAGACCACCATTTGTTAGGATAGTTTGGGGTAAAGGGAGTGTTTCTATTTATGGGATTGTAAAAACCTTTAGTTATGTATATACTTTTTTTGACTCATATGGTGTACCTCTTAGAGCAACAGTAAATATGCAAATTCAAGATCTTGGAGGAGGTGATAATAGTCTATTTCAAAGTCCAGATATTACTAAAATGCCTATAGTTAAGGATGGAGATAATATTGTAAAATTGAGTGAAGAATATTATGACAATAAAAAATATTATATAAAATTAGCCGAATTTAATAATTTAAGTTCATTACGTAACTTAAAACATGGATCTCAACTTGAGGTTCCTCCAATAAAGTAACTTCATGCCATCATCAATAGGAAATAAACCAAAAGACACTATAGATAAACCAATATCATTTGATGTATTTATAGCTGGAAAATCAATCTCCTCTGATTATAAATTAATAAAATTAAATGTTGATAAGCTTATTAATAAAATTAGTAGAGCTAGAGTATATCTTTCGGGAGGTGATGCTTACTTAAATACTTTTGAAGAAAGCGAAAATAGTAATTTTAATCCTGGAAAAACTGTAGAGTTGCGTTTTGGATATGAACAGGACAATGAAGTAGTTTTTAAAGGTATTATAGAAAAACTAGGAATTTCACTTAAAGATGGATTTGCCTCAAAACCATGGAGAAGTTTGTTGGTTTTAGAATGTGTTGACGTAGCGATTAAACTTACAAATAGCTATACTTCAGACATTTATGAAAAAAAAAAAGATAGCCAAATCTTTTCAACCCTTATAGGGAAAGTACCTGGATTAAAATCTACAATTAGCCCTACAAGCGTAATTCATCCTTTTTTACCCAAATATAATTCAAGTGATTGGGATTTTATAATAAGCAGGTGTGAGGTTAATGGTTTAGTTGTGCTTAACTCTGATAATGAAATTAAAATTTCTGAACCAAAGAAATCCGTTTCTCAGCCAGATCTAACAATCACAAATGGACTTTCTACTATAAACTTTGATGCTAAGATAGACTCAAGCTCACAATTAAATACTCTGACTCTTGACTCTTGGGATTATTTTACCAATAAAAAAAATCAAAATAAAGCAGCAGAACCATCATTAACGGTTAACAATAGTTTGACAGGGAAGAAGATAAGTACATTAACAAGCCCCTCCTCAGTTAACATTAATATACCACAAACAACAGAAGTTTCCGAATTGAAAGCAATCTCAAATTCTATTTTACAAAGCTCTAGATTAACTAGAATTATTGGAAGAGCAAAATTCAAAGGAGTCACAAACATTGATTTAGGCTCAGTGGTCAAATTAAATGGATTTGGTAAATATTTTGATGGAAATATATATATAACTGCTATTTCTCATCAAATTGAAAGTGGTCTTTTTACAACTTCAATTGAATTTGGATTAAAGAAAAGTTTTTTTGATTTGAATGTCATTGATAAGACAAATTTTATAAAGCCGATAAACGGACTGCAAATAGGCACTGTGAAGAAAATTGATCAAGATCCACTGAGTCAAGATCGTATCCAAGTTTTAATTCCAGCACTTAAAAGCACTGGTAATGGAATATGGGCAAAGCTTTCTCATTTTTATACCTCGTCTAAAGCTGGATCATTTTTTATACCTGAAGTGGGTTCTCAAGTAATCGTATCTTTCATAGCTAATGATCCCAGGCAACCAGTTATTTTAGGAGGACTATACACAAAAACAAATACTCCTTACACAAAAATTAATAAAGATAATTCTCTAAAGGCTTTCGTAACAAAAAATAAACTAACATTAGAGTTCGATGATAAAGACAAAAAGATAACTATAAGTACTCCCAAAAAAAACAGCATTATAATTAACGAAAAAACAAAGGATATTACCATTACTGATCAAAACAAAAATGTTTTGAAAATGTCAGATTCTGGTATCGCTTTAACTAGTAAAAAGAACATCAAAATTTCATCTGAAAAAACTGTTACAATTACAGGTTCAAAGGGTGTTACTGTAGAAGGAAAATCAGGGACAGGTGCCAAAGTTTCTGGAAATAAAGTTAATGTTGTTGCAAAAACAAGTTTAACAGCTAAAGGCGGCAGTAAAGCAAACTTTACGGCGTCTGGTAAAGTAACAATAAAGGGAGGTAGCGTTGGGATTAATTAAATACAAGTAAATGGAACAAGAAAAATCTTTTTTAGGAAGGGGATGGGGGTTTCCACCAACATTTAACAAAGAAAATGCTGATGTTGAAATGGTAACAAAAGAGGAGGATATTAGGCAAAGTCTTTATATATTTATAAATACCAAATTTGGTGAACGACTAATGCGATCAGATTATGGATGTGTTGTTCATGAATATATGTTTGAAAGATCAGATTTAGACATTATTGAAAGACTCGCGTTTGAATTAAAGAAAAGCATTAGAAAGTATGAGCCAAGAATTATTGTTCATAATGTAAATGCCTCAAAATCTGAGGACATTAATGGGCTAATACATATTGAAATTATATATGAAATTCATTCTACTAATGTGAGAGATAATATAGTATTCCCATTTTATATGAATGAAGGAACTGAAATAAAATAATAAAGTTGAATAAAAATTATACAAACATTCTGAACCCAAACAACTTTAAAGTTGATGATCGAGAAATCTTAGATTTTATCATTTTAATCAAGGAGTATTCTAAAAAAATAAACTTTTATAATAATAAAAACAAGGTTGATGGTAGTTGGTATGAGTTATTAAAATCAGATGAAACATTTTTAATCGCCGAAATTTCAAAATTTGATATATCTAACTACACAATTAATAGATTAGAACTTATAAGAAGGTATGATGAAACATTATCACTAGAAATAAAAAAGGAAATTTTTAACGAATTTTACAACTCAGCTTTATCTCTTTTTGAGCAAATTAATGAATGGTACCTTGAAGCGCTTAAAAATAATTTATCTCAGGAGAGTTCATTAATTGAATTAGAATTAGAAATAGCTATTCAAAAGAAGTTGTCACCACTTCTAAAAGAATTTTTAATTATTTCTAAAAGTTTCTTAGAAAAAAACTTTATTAGTAATTCCTTGAATGAAAAGTTAGAGTTATTTAACTCAATATGGAATCTAGAAACCTCATTTTTTGAAATAAATACTGAAAATACAGAATTTACTGAAGACGAACTCAATTATGCATTTAAAAAAATAACTCTTATTTTCAATCCTACCTATGAAATAATATATAATCTTATCATAAAAAGTAAAAAAATATTTACAAAATCTTTGTATAAAAATGATAATCACAAAGCTCACATAGGATTAATATTTACTTTTTTAGAACTTTTAAAGCATTCCTATGAGGATTTAAATAAAATCACAAAGAAACATTTAGACTTATATTTTAAAAAAATTTTAAAATTAAAACACCTTCCAGCATCACCTAGTAAAATTTTTATTTCACTTGAAATTGATGAAAATATAGATGCTTTATCAATACTCAAAAACACTGCTCTTAAAGCTGGACAAGCTGAAAATGGGGAAGATATTATTTTTGTTATTGATGATGAGATTGAATTAAATAATGTTAAACTAAATCACATCAGCACTTTTTTCTTGAGTGAAAATAAAATTTATGACCATCATTCAAGGTTTAACTTAATATCTGGCTTATATTCTAAGACTCACGCGTCTAATATTGATGAAGTTTTAGAATTTAATAATGACAAAACATCTTTTTCCACACTAGGTGAAGAGCAATTATTTCTTAGTGAAGAGGAGATGAATATGAATAAATCTGATATTGGTTTTATGATATTATCACCAGTTTTATCTCTTTCTAAAAGCGATAGAACGATTGACATAGATTTTCAATTTACAATAGATTCAATTAAAAATTTATCAGATTTAATTATTGATATTTCTCAAAATAAAGACTCCAGTGAGGATGCTGTTTTTAATGAGATATTTTCAAACGCTTTTGTGATTGAATATACTTCAGATCAGGGTTGGGTTAACATTCCCTTCTACAAGGTTTTAAGTCCATCTGACTGGTCAACAGGGATTATTAGAGTTTCTTTTAATTTGGATAAAACTTTTCCTGATATTGTATCTTTTGATTCTTCCATTCACAATTTACAATTAAAATCAGACTTACCTATATTAAGATTTAAAATCAATCAGGAATGCTTCTACAACCCCTATTCTTTTTTAAATAATATGCAGGTTTCAAAAATTGATCTAAAAGTAAAAGTAAAAAATCTAAAAAAATTCAATTGTTATGTAAATAATGAGGAGGTTGATATTAAATCAGAATTTGAATTATTTGGTACTACCCCAAAAAAAGGATCAAACTTAATTATAGGATCTGATGAACTATTCAATAAAAGAATTAGTGATCTTTCTGTCAATTGGAACTACACAAATTTAAACACACTAAATAACTCGTTTAAAGAGTTTTACAAAGAATATGAATTGAATATCAAAAACGATAGTTTTAAGGTTCAAGTTTCTGCTTTATCAAATTTTAATTATTCCAAGCCAAAGGAAACGGTTTTAACATATAATTTATTTGAAGAAAATGAAAAAGGTGAGATAGCTACATCTCTAAATATAGATAAAATAAATGTTGATAAGCTTAATATCAAACCTAATTATAAATTAAGATTAACAGATTTATTTGAATATTCCAATGATTTGGAAACTGGTTATTTGAAATTTGAGTTAGTCGAGCCATCATTTGGTTTCGGTTTTGATATTTTTGACAAGGTTTTGAATAGAGCTAGCCAAAAAGCTCTTTCTCAAAAACCAAAAAAAGATTTTTCATTAATACTCCAAAATCCAAATGAACCTTTTTCCCCAATGATTTCTGATTTGTATATTAATTATGAAGCACATAGTTCTATGTTTTTCAATCAACTTTTATTTTCTCAAAATGACTTTAATCAAGAAAATTCATTTTATTTAATTTCACCTTTCGGATTAGAAAAAACATTTTCAAAAGAATTTGTAAATAAAAGCACATTAGTTGAAAGTTTTAAATATGAAGGGGAGCTAATTTTAGGATTTAATTCATTTAAGCCACCTTTTCAACTTAATCTTCTCTTTGAAATCCTAAAAAGTGAAAATCAAAATTATGAATTTAGTCGTCAAATCGATTGGTATTATTCAAGTACAGATGGTTGGAAGCTATTCAAAAAAGAAGATCTTTTACAAGATCAAACACAAAACTTAATGAAAACCGGTGTTTTATCTTTAAAAATTCCAACGGATATTTCAGATAAAAATCAAGTTTTTAACCAGAATAAAATTTATATAAAAGCCTGTTCTAAGAATAAATCAAATCAATTTAGTTTAATCCGTTCTATTAATACAAATTCTGTTTCAGCTACTGAATTATTAGATAAATCGGCCTCCAGGATAAGTACTACTATACCGCCAGAATCTGTCGAAGGGTTTATAATTCCAATCGAAGGTGTAATTGCAATGCAGCAAAAGTTAGGTTCTTTCAAAGGTTTGGATAAAGAATCAGATATTGACTACTACATTCGTTCTAGTGAATTATTAAGGCACAAAAATAGGCCTGTTACAAAGTGGGATGTTGAAAAATTTGTATTAGCAAAATTTAGTTGGCTATCTCATGTTAAATGTTATTCGGTAGATAAAAATAATTCCCAACTTCGTCTATTATGTATAAAAAAGATTGAAGTTCATCAAAATATAGACAATATTAAAATAAGTTCCGCAGAAAAAAATGAAATAAAAGATTACTTAGAAAAATTTACTTCACCATTTTCAAAATTTGAGATTATTAATCCAGTTTTTGAAGATTTATGGATTAAATGTAAAGTTTCATTTAAAAATATTCCAAACGGTAAGGGAATTCAAAAACTACAAGTTGACTTTTTTAATTTTATTTGTTCATGGTTATATAACCCCTCTAGTAAAAACAGGATAGGTTTAAAAATTAAGAAACTAGATATTATAAATTTTTTAAATACTAGGCCATATGTTTCTTTTATTACAGGAATTTCAATAATTTATGTAAAAAAATTAGAAAACGGAGAACAAGTTGCCTTTGATTCTGCTAAAACAAATATGAATAGTGAATTTATAGAGCCTGGTGTTCCTTGGTCTCTTTTTATACCTAGAAAAAATCATATTATAGAAATTTTACAAAAAAATGAGTATCATGCGCCCGAACCAATTGACTTCAGAGAGCTAGGAATTCAAGAATCATTCTTAATAAACTCTGATATAAGTTCTAAATCTGATAATAACATTAACTTAGAAATTAAATCTACATCTTCGGATTCAAAGTTTAATTTTAAACTTAAATTTTAAATAATGGCACTAATTAATAGACAAACATTAAAAAATTATTTTAAAAAGGGAGGGTTTGCTACTGAAAAACATTTTAATGATCTTATAGATTCGTCTATAAATTCTGTTGATGACGGTATTTCTAAAACATCCGATCATGGTCTAAAATTAAGCCCTTTAAAGAAAGATTCGAAACTACTTTCTTTTTTCAAAAGAATCACTCAAGAATACGCAAATTATTCATTTAACCTTGATAATAATGATTCAGAAGGGCTATCTATAAATAATCATGATAACTCTACTATTATCAAGTTTAATAAAGAAGGTAATGTAGGTATTAATACTAATAATCCTAATTATAATCTTGAGGTCAATGGAACGCTAGGGGTAAAATCAAAGATAGGTCTCTTTAAAACAGGTAGTGTACCTGCCGATGGTAATTGGCACTCCATTCTAACTGATTTAGATGGGATTAACGGCTTTGAAATAACTGCCAAAGCTACAGGGAAATTAGGATCAGGTTGTTATTCTGTTTCTCATGTTATAGCCCTTTCTACTTTCGGTGGAAGAAGATCAAAGCATAAAATCAAAACCACAACTGCATATTATGAAAAGTATTTTCATAGGCTTTCTTTCAGGTGGTTTGGAGAAATGAATAGTTATGGATTACAAGTTAGGACATTAAAAAGTTATGGTATTTGTTCAGAAACTAAAGAGTCTTATCAAATAAAATTTAATGTTTTAAATTTACTAGGCGATTAATATCTATTATGATTGAACCAAAATTTATTTACAAAGATAAGTATAGTAGCAAGGGCTTAGATTATGATTTACTCCTTCAACAAGGTATTGAGTTAATTCAAAAGTTTTCTGGGAACCAATGGACTGATTTTAATTATCACGATCCAGGGATTACTTTTCTTGAACAAATTTGCTATGCTCTTACAGATTTGAGTTATAAATCAAATTTTCCAATTGAAGATATTCTTTTAGCTTATTCTGATAATTTTGATTTAGAAAATAATAATTTATTAATACCACCTGAAAAAATTTTTCCATCTTCCCCTTCTACACCATATGATTATCGAAAAATAATAATAGATCAAGAGAATACTGTAAAGAATGCTTGGGTTAATCCAGTAAAAGACGATGTTCTTGGAACACAAGGAATTTTTGATGTTTTAATTCAATTAAAAGATGATTTGAATGAATCTCAAATTAAAACTAGTATAAATAATATTGAAAATATTCTTATGGATAATAGATCTTTAGGAACTGATTTCAATCCTATTATTATTTTAAAAAAAGATATTATTTCATTGTCTGGAGAAATAACAATTAATTCCTTTGTTCTAGGAGAGAGTGTTTTAGCAAAAGTTTATCATGAAATTGAATCCAAACTAAATAAAGAATTAAAATTTTATGACTTTGATGAAATTTTAAATTCTGAAACCTTAGAAAATGTCTTTTCGGGACCGGTTCAAAAAAATAAATATATTAAAGAGCTTGAATTAAAGAGAAAAACAAATGAGATATATCAATCCGAAATAAAAGAAATAATTCAAGGTATTGAGGGTGTTATTAGCATCAATGATTTAGTCGTTTATAAAAATGGAATAAAGATGTTTAATGACATTATTTCATTTGATCAAGATTACTACCCTTCATTAGAGAAAGATTATTACAATTCAAATGAAAAACTTAATTTTAATAGAAATGAGACCTCATATGAGATAGATACTACAATTCTTACACAACTATATGATTCAATTGCATTGAATGACAAAAACACCTATTCGAAGCCCTATAAATCTAATAAACTGATTAAAACTAGTCGATTTTCAAAAAAAGAAATTGAACATTATTATTCTATTCAAAACGAACTCCCATCAATTTATGGACTTAAAGAATTTGAAATTAGTAGTTCTTCAAGCTCAGAAAGAAAAAGTCAAGTAAATCAATTAAAAGGTTATTTATTGTTAATAGAACAAATAATGGCAAATTACTTAAGTCAACTTGTAAATGTTAGAAATTTGTTTTCAATAAAGGTTGAAAAAGACCAGATTAATACATTTTTTAATCAAGTGCCAACCAGTATTACTGAATTACAAAAAGTAATAGGGAAGGACAATTCCTCTTTTTTAAGTTTTTTAAATTCAATCACAGAGTCTGATAAAACTCTCATTTTTAGAAAAAATAGTATTGTAGACCACCTTCTTTCTCGATTTGGTGAAACTTATGAGACTTCACTAATTACTAAACTTAATAAATCTATTTATGATTATTTGTCTAATCATGATATAGAATTAAAATCATTATCATTAAAATTAAATTATTCTAGATCTATTGTTAAATTAGGAAGAAATAGAATTAAGGGGTTTAACTTTAAGAAAAAACATGATTTAAAAGATAATATTTCTGGTTTAAGACATCGATTGTGCCTTATCCTAGGAATCGAAAACACTTCTGTTAAATCTACAATTGAGCTTTTATTAGATAATTCTGAAATTAATAAAATCGAACAAGATTGGAAACCTAAAACTATAAAAATTGTTAATGGTCCCTCAATAACTGTTCTTTCACCAAAAGAATCTGACAAAACATTAGAGGAAGCCAACTTTTTTTGTTCAGATTATAGTACTTTAAAGTCCCTTTTTTTATACGCTCATAAAAAGAAGAATTATCAAATTGTAAAAACTAAATCTAATTATAATATTCTTTATAATAGTCCTAAACAAACCACACCCTCAAAAATTTATCATTCTAAGTCAATCAAAGAATGTGAGGAAGCACTTTTTAGAATATTAACCAAATTTAGTACTTTTAATAAGCAATGTGAATCTTTTTTTCTGGTAGAAAATATTTTACTAAGACCACTTGTAGAAATTAAGTATGAACTTATAATCTATACGGATGACAAGCAAAAAAAATTAATAAGTTATTACAATGCAGAGTTCAACGAACTCAGAGATTTAAGAGATGATCTTTGGCATATTGTAATTAAAGCTGAAAATTTCTCTATAGAAAAAGATGCTAAAACTGGAAAGAATATTGTTGTTATTTATGATCTTTTTAATAATCCAATATTGAAAACTGAAACACAATTTAATTCTGTAGCTGTTGCTGAAAAAGAAAAGGAACGGATAATAAGTTTTTTTAATTCTAAAAAAGACTCCGACACAGATATAATTGAAATATCTGATATTTCAACTACAAATAATAATTTAAATAAGTTTCCAAATAATTTTAAATATTCAAACCATATTAATTTTATTTTTCCTGATTGGCCAGTTCGTTTTCAAAATAATGAATTTAAAGCTTTAATAAATAATTGTATTAAAGAATTTATTCCTGCTCACTTAAGTTTTGAAGTATTTTATTTAAACTTTGAAAGTATGGGAGCTTTTGAAGCCGTTTATTTTAAATGGCTAAACTATAGACTTTCCGGTAATCTCGAAAACTTAGAAAAAGAGTCTCTTCAGCTTATTCAATTAATAATGAGTTATCAGAACTATGACTTCAAATAACGTCACAATAAAAGAATTAAAATTTGAAGTTGAAATAGATAAATCTACTGATTTTGAAAATGTATCCGCTGGCATTTCTGAGCTTTCAAATAAAAACCTAACTAAAAGTTTTCAGAAACTTTTTGATAATAACTTTAACCCAAATGAAAATATTTATATAGATAGTTTAATTATTAATATTGGAGAATTTGATCTTAATAACAAGATTTCTTTATCAAAAACTATTTGTAATTTATTGTTAAATAAAATAAAAAATTTAAACAAAAATAACTCTAAATCTAACGAATATTTAATTACTTATTTCATTAAGTATGGATTTTTACCTTGGTGGGTAAGTTCTGCCAAAAAAATGAATGATTATTTGAGTGTTAATTCTTTTAATAATGATTTAAAAGATGAATTATATCAAATAATAATTAAAGATAATGTAAGTTTTTACCGACTTTTAAATATCCTAAACACAAAAAATAAAAATAAAGTACTAAAAAAATATCTTGGTAATCAATTCTCATATTTTCAAAATAGCACCTTGTTTTTCAAAAATTTATTAGATTTTGAGCATAAAGCTTCATTCTCGAAAATAACCTCTGATTTACACTATAAATTATTTAAGGCACTTCTGAAGAACAATAAAGAGAATAATATTGTTTTTTTTACGATATTAAAACAATCAATACATGATTTAAATATAGAATGGAATAAGGTTTCAAAATCACTTCTGTTAAAAAACAACGACAATAGAAGTTTCTCTGAAGTATTAAATTTTAATGAAGACTTATTTCTTTCTAATAAAAATCCTTTTAGTTCAGATATTTCTGATATAGGGCTTTTAAAAAACTACATTCTTTATGGGCCTAAAATCAATTCTAGTATACTAAATACAAATAGTTTAACAATTATACTAAGTAGGTTGTTAAACCATAATAAAGAATCTCTAAAAATTATTTTATCTCAATTAAATGTTTATTTGAGTCCTTTAAAACTTTTTAGAATTTCTAGGTTACTTAATATTCATAATCTCTTCAATTTTATTTCACTGTTATTTGACCCATCAAAAAGTGAGTTTTTAGCAAACTCATTTCATTTTTTAAAGTCATTAGAGCAAAAAGGAAAAATTAAAGCAGGCACATATTTTGATTTTATTAGTATAATATTACAATTAAAAAACTCCGAAAAAACAACAAATTATCTATTTTATAAGTCTCTAGTTAAAACAGTTTCCCAAACATATAATTTTAGTGATAATGAAATATTAATTGAATTTTATTTCT
>Ga0228614_1000925_pt1 | contig 14234 bp, 10 predicted proteins | sample 15DmetaG_FD_190531 | JGI IMG/M metagenome (GOLD analysis project Ga0228614, IMG submission 190531) | Seawater microbial communities from Monterey Bay, California, United States - 15D | ecosystem: Environmental > Aquatic > Marine > Coastal | place: USA: California | collected 2016-10-13
GATAAGGGATGTTTTTTATTGCTTTTAGATGAAGTGCAAATACACCAAAAGGATATAATTTATTGAGATGCACTAAATCAAAACTCCCTATTTGTTTCAATAGTTGTTGGTATGCCAACCAAAACCTAAATAATTTTAAAATGGGATTTTTAGTAGGTTTTATGTAGGCAATATATGAATGTAAATTTGACACTTTATTAACCTCAAACCTAGATTTTGATAGCCCTGGTTTAGAAATAATATGCAATACACTAACTAGATGTTTGCCACTTATAGCTTCTGCATGCCTCATTATAAAATCTCCATTTTGAGGAAGTACCGAAGACGGGTACCATCCACACAAAAATAATATATGAAGCTTTTTTTTCAACAGTTAAATCTTATAAATCAAATATATAATAAGTTCAAACATTTTTAACGTTAGATTATTATATTTACCCTATGAAAATACAACATGTTTTTTTTGATTTAGATCATACACTATGGGATTTTGAAAAAAATTCTGCCCTAACCTTTCAAGAAATATTACCAGCGGCTAATGTAAGCATAGATATTGACTCGTTTTTGAAAGTATACATTCCCATTAATTTTAGCTATTGGAAAAAGTACAGGGAAGAAAAAGTAACTAAAAAAGATTTAAAATATCTTCGATTAAAAGAAACTTTTGATGCATTAAAAATTTCTGTTAAAGATGAAACCATACATCAACTTTCAAATGAATATATAGATAAACTTCCTCACCATAACCATTTATTTGATGGTACTTTTGAAATTTTAGAATATTTACAAAAAAAATACCAACTTCATATCATCACAAACGGTTTTGAAGAAATTCAGACCAAGAAAATGAAAAAATCTGGTATATATGATTTTTTTGAAACTATTATTACTTCAGAATCGGTTGGTGTTAAAAAGCCAAATAAGAAAGTTTTTGAATATGCATTAGAAAAAGTAAATGCAAACGCCTTTGATTGTATCATGATTGGAGATAACTTGGAGGCAGATATAGAGGGGGCTCTCAATTGTGGAATTAAAGCTATTCATTTCAATCCAGAACATGCAACTCATATTCCAAAAAATATTACATCAATCCACAATCTATTAGATTTAAAAGAATATCTTTAAAATCTTAAAAAAACACGACTCAATTATTAAGCTTATGAATATTTACATAAAAAACCTAGTAGCATTTTTTAGTCTATGTTTTTTAATTTCTTGTACTGATAATTTAAATTTTGACAATATTAATTTAAATGTTGATCCAGTAATTACTGCTCCTTTGGTTTATTTTGAATTGGATCAAAATGATTTTTTTGACACTGCTTCAGCTTCCGAAATATCTATGATTTCAGATACCTCTGATTTTAGAGTTTTTAAATCATCTGCGATTAGAAATGATATAATTCAAGCTGTTTTTGATTTTGAAATTGAAAATAGATTTGATAGATCTTTTGAGGTTAATATTGTTTTTTATGACGGTAATGATAATATCACCCGAACTATTCCTAGCTTTAATATAGCTGCTCAAGATTTGAATTATGTTGTGTCAGATTCTATTGAAATTGCTGCTTTTCCAGTATTTCTAACTTCAAGAAAAGTTAAAGTTGAGGTGAAATTAAATCCTTCATCTTCACAAATTGATCCAAATATTTACCAAATCATTAAGTTCAAATCTACAGGAACTTTTTATTTAAGTATTTAAAAAATGAAAAAAATAGTTTTACTCATATTTTTAATTTCTGCAATTTCATTAAAATCTCAACAGAAATTAGCTTTTTCTTTCGCAGAGTCTCCACAAACACTTCTGTTAAACCCTGGTGCAGAAACAAATTTTAGAAGCCATTATGGTATCCCTATGTTATCCGACTTCTCTTTTAATATTGGACTTACTGGATTTAATCTTAATGATTTATTCTCTAATGACTCCAGAGCCTTTAGAACTAGATTTGAACAAGTGCTCAATAAAATTAATTCAACAGATTATATGAGTTTTAATACTAAAGTCGATGTTTTAAATGTTGGTTTTAGATTGGATAAAAAAACCTACTTAAGCTTTGGATTTTATGAAGAGCTTGATTTTATTAGTTATATGCCCAAAGATTTTATAGAATTATTTTATTATGGAAATGAACCCTTCTTAAATCGGAGCTTTTCTTTATCACAGGTTTCTCTGAAAGGTGATTTTCTTGGAGTTTTACACGCAGGAATATCAAAAAAAATTAGTGAGAAACTCAATATTGGAGCCAGAGTTAAAATTTACTCCTCCAGTATAAATATCGAATCTCTGAATAATTATGGAACCTATGTCTCATCTACCAGCAATGAAAATATCATACGACAATCCTTAAATAATATAAACGGACAAATTAGAACTTCCGGAATTGTTGATGCTGATGATGAATATGTAGATGATCCAAATGAATATTTTTCAAGAACATTTCTCGGTGGTAATTTAGGACTAGGATTAGATGTTGGTCTTACGTACCATTTTACACCTCAACTGGAATTTTCTGGAAGTTTACTGGATATAGGTTTTATAAAGCACTCTAAAAACACTAAAAATTTTAATATTGAAGGGGACTATGTTTTAGACGGTTTAAATTTTCAATATGACTCCTCAAGTCTAAGTAATTACTGGCAACAGGTTGAACAAGATTTTAAAGATAAAGTTATTACTGAACAGACCTATGAAGGCTATACCTCTTGGAGGCCAATGAAAATAAATGCGGCATTTAAATATAGTTTTGGTGAAAGACGAGACAAAAGTTGTTATTCAAAAACACACAAAGAATACTATTACAACGCTATAGGCTTTCAAATTCATAATACCATGAGACCAATAAAACCTCAATTTTCTTTTACTAGTTTTTATGAGGCATCACTATCAAAAAAAATTCACACAAAGTTTACCCATACAATTAATGACTATTCTTCAACAATTTTTGGTGCTGCAACATCCCTTCAATTAGGAAAATTACATGTATTTGGCGGGCTAGATAATATATTAGGTGTTGCAGATGTATCCACTGCAAATACTGTTGCTTTTAACTTTGGATTTAATATTGTAATAGATTAAATATGAAATATAGATACTTTTTTTTTATACTTGTTTTTTTAACTTCTTCCTCTTTTGGTCAAAAAAGGATCCCTTCAAATAAACAGTACGTAATTGTTAAAAGTACATTTGATTTCTTAAAACAAATAGACCGTTACAAAGCCAATTCTTTTACAAAATTTTTATTTTCCAAAGCAGGTTATGTAGTGTATTTAGATAATGAAGAACTTCCAGAAGAATTATATTACAATAAATGCAGTGCGTTGTATGTAGATGTAAAAGATAAATCTAACCTCTTTGCTACCAGAAACTATATAGAATTAATAGATTGTAATGGAAAATTGTTATATACTTCAAAGTTAGGGACTAGTAAACTTAAGGATTTTGAAAGGTCTTACAGACAATCGATTAGAAATGCTTTTTCTACAATTGAAAATTTACAAGAAATTTATGATTCTTTCTCTTTACAAACAATTAAAAAAAAGGAACAAAAACCAAAGGCAACTCAAATAGCTAAAGAGATTCCAATACCATTAGTTACTTCAAATACAACAAGTAAGAAGGAAATAAAAGCATCTAAAGAGCTTTCATTGAATGCTCAGAAAAGTAAAACAGGGTATCAGCTTATAAACTCTAACAATGAACTTGTTTTTGAGATTCTTAAGACGAGTAATAAAAATGTATTTATTATAAAGAACAAAAACGGAGTATTAATTAATACTGGGAAACATTGGTTTGCTGAATATTATGAGGAACAATTATTAGTAACAAGAGCGCTGCAAATCAAGTTTTAATATCCATATTTATCTCCCCATGTTTTTTTAAGTTTTTGTCGAAACTGTTCTTCTCTTGAGCTTTCACCAGGTTCATATATTCTTGTGTTAGAAATACTATCAGGTAAAAATTCTTCGAGCACAAAATTCCCTTTGTAATCATGAGCATATTTATAGTCTTTTCCGTAATCTAGGGCTTTCATTAATTTTGTAGGCGCATTTCTTAAGTGAAGCGGTATAGGTAAGTCACCTGTTTTTTTTACAATTTCTTGAGCTTTATTTATGGCCATATACGAGGCATTACTCTTAGGAGAATTTGCTAGGTATACGGCACATTGGCTTAAAATAATTCTAGATTCTGGATAGCCAACAACACTTACAGCTTGAAATGTATTATTGGCTAAAATTAATGCAGTTGGGTTGGCATTTCCAATATCTTCAGCAGCAGCGATAAGTAATCTTCTGGCGATAAACTTTACATCTTCACCTCCTTCTATCATTCTTGCAAGCCAATATACTGCACCATTAGGGTCACTTCCTCTAATAGATTTTATAAAGGCAGAAGCAATATCGTAGTGCTGTTCACCAGTTTTATCATATCTAACCGATGTTTTTTGAATTTTTTCTAGGACTAATTTGTTCGTGATCGTAATCTTATCTTCATTCCCTACTACCAATTCGAAAATATTCAATAATTTGCGTGCATCACCTCCAGAAACTTGAAGCAAGGCATCAGTTTCTTTTAGTTTAATCTGTTTTTTTGATAAAATAGTATCTTTTTTAATGGCTCTTTTTAGTAATACTATTAAATCACTTTTATCAAATGAGTTTAAGATATATACTTGACATCTAGATAATAGTGCTGGTATGACTTCGAAGCTTGGATTTTCGGTAGTTGCTCCAATAAGGGTAACCCATCCTTTTTCTACGGCTCCTAATAAAGAATCTTGTTGAGATTTGCTAAAACGGTGAATTTCATCTATAAATAATATGGGGTTTTTAGTTGTAAATAAACCACTGCCTTTTTTTACTTTATCTATGATGTCTCTGACATCCTTTACCCCAGAGCTAATAGCACTAAGAGTAAAAAAAGGGCGCTCAGATGTTGTTGCTATAATATTAGCCAATGTGGTTTTCCCAATGCCAGGAGGTCCCCAAAATATTATAGATGGAAGTATTCCTTTTTTAATTAGCGATGTTAAAATCCCTTGATCACCGATTAAATGGCGCTGACTGATATAGTCTTCAAGTGATTTGGGACGTATTCTTTCTGCCAAAGGTTCATTCATAAGTATAAAAATAGTAAAGATTTATGACAGAAGTTGTTAATTTAGTAAATGGATTTATTTTTGATAAGATTTATGTATGCAAAATAACAATGCTCTTAGTTATCATAAAAATGTACTCTATATTCCAGTAGTTGCTATCCTGGCCATATGGCTTATTTATTGGGTAGAAATTAGATTTGGGTATAATTTTAATTCTTATGGAATTCTCCCAAGAGAAATTAAAGGCCTTAGAGGTATTTTTTTATCTCCATTCATACATAGTGATGCTTCTCATCTCTCTAACAATTCTATGCCTTTATTTGTATTGCTAGCCTCATTATTTTATTTCTACAGACAAATTGCCCATAAGGTTCTTATTTATGGAACTCTTTTATCAGGTTTAATTTGTTGGACTATTGCTAGAGATTCATATCATATAGGAGCAAGTGGAACTATTTATTTGTTATTTAGTTTTATTTTTTTCAGTGGTATTATCAGAAAACACTATAGGCTTATAGCCATGTCTTTAGTTGTCATCTTTTTGTATGGAAGTATGATTTGGTTTATACTACCTACAGAAGATAGAATTTCTTGGGAAGGGCATTTATCGGGGTTTGTCATTGGCCTATTATTTTCCATCTTATATAGAAAACAAGGAATTATAAAAGAGCAATATCAATTTTCAAAGTCTGAATTTGATTTATTATTTGATGAAAACGGCAATTTTTCTCCACCAAAGATAGAGGAGGAGTTCAATAAAGACTTAGAGTAGCTTATTAGATTTTATTTAAAAAGATTACGATAATCTTTGACGAATAGCTTCATACAATAAAGCACCACAAGCCACAGAAACATTTAATGAATCTATAGACCCTAATAAAGGAAGTTTTGCTTTATAATCTACAATTTTTAGAACAGACGGGTTTACTCCTCTGTGTTCAGATCCCATAACAATAGCAATAGGTTGTTTGAAATCTACTGCATACAGTAAGTCTTCTGTTTTTTCTGTAGCTGCAACAATTTTTATATCAGAGGCTTGTAATGTATAAATGGCATCTTTTATATGATTAACCCTACAGATAGGAAGTTTAAAAGCTGCACCAGCTGAGGTTTTAATAGTTTCTGCGTTAATTGGAGCACTACCTCCTTGCTGAATAATTATTCCGTTAACTCCAGTACATTCTGCAGTTCTTATAATAGCTCCAAAATTTCTCACATCAGAGATTTGATCTAGAAGTAAGAATAGCGGAGCATCTGTAGCCTCTAGACTAGTTTCGATTAATTTTTCTAAATCAGCAAATTCAATAGGTGAAATCTGAGCAACTGCTCCCTGATGGTTTTTATTTTTAGAAAGTCGATCTAGTTTTTCTACAGGAACAAAACTTGTAGTAATCTTTTCTTTTTTGATACGTGTTTCTAATTCAAAAAATAAATTTCCTCTAAGACCTTTCTGAAGGTATACTTTATTTATTGTTGATCCACTATCAATAGCCTCAATGATTGCTCTTAATCCAAAAATTGTTGTGTTTTCCATAGATGATGTAAAGGTATTATAATTATGACTTTTTATTCAGTGCAACCCATCATTATTTTATTAATCGATATAAAAAAACCTTCCAAAAATTAATTTGGAAGGTTTTAGATTTTATATTAAATCTTATCTTACTAAGATTAAATGAAATCGTGTCTTATAAACAATTTAGAATTGTTAAAGATCCTGGTGATGGGTTAGATGCCGATAGTAATAAAGAACCATCTGGAGCATAAATTTGGAAAGAAACCTCACCTGGGTAAGAATCTCCTGTGTATTCCCAAGCAAACCCTTCAGTTCCAGCAGGAACATTTAAAGTTTCTGTAGAATCAGTCCAACCACAACATGCTGGTCCTCCTGAATAAGAACTTAACATATCAATGTAAACTACTTCAGCATTTCTTGGTCCACCATCAAAAGTAACTTTTATTCCGTCACCTTGCCATCCATCTCCATAAGAATCTTGCATATCAACTACGTAATCTCCTGGTTTTGGAGTACATAATATAGCTGAAGTGTAAAAGAATGGAGAAGAGAAGTAAGAACCTTGTAAACTTCCACTAGCTGATGCAGCAGAAAATTCTCTACCATCAGTTAATTTTAGTGATAGACGTATACCAAATACATCACCTACACCATAATTAGTTCCAAGACCTAAAGCTGTTAGAGCTTCACCTAGAGTTACTGAAATTTCAGTAACAGGTAATCCTTTATCACCAATAGTGAAAGCACTAGCTGGTATAGTTTTTACCATAGCTTCTCCAGATGCTTGTCCACCTGAAACATATACGTCTACTTCAGATAATAAAGCTCCATACTCTTCGTCTTGTTCTTCAACAACAACTGAAAAAGCTGAGTTTAAATCTGATAAGTTATAACTTCCTGAAGTTATCTCTAACTTTCTAAGTACAGCACCGTATTCAACACCGGCAAAGACTTGATCAATAGATTTATCATCACTCTCACAACTGCTTATTACAATAACAGAAAGTAGTAATAAAACTATCTTATTTATTTGTTTTTTCATCTTTTATTATTTTTTAGTTATTAATTAGCAGCTGGAAATCCAGGTGATGCTCCACCATTATCCCAAAATACTGGATCTGTTACACCACTTTTTTGGCTAATATTAGAATTATTATTCGCATGGTCAGCTGGGTAATAGAATGAACGGATAAATCCTCCTGGGTTTGGCTCAATATTTGGCTGTAACGTAGTTGGGAATCCAGTTCTTCTATAGAAGTTATAAGCTCCTAATCCGTTTCCGTATTGAGCTACAAAACTTTGCATTCCTAATACATCCATTGCATTGTCTGCAGCATCCCATTCAGCATCAACTCTTGCATAGAAACTATTTACTACAAAAGATAAACCTCCAAAGTAGATATCCATAATTGCATCAAATCTCTCTGTTCTTGGGTAAAAGTTTAATACTTTATCCATAGACTTTGCCATACCTGCAAACATTGAATTTTTAGCAGCAGTTGGGTCACCACTTACTAGTTCTGCTTCAGCAATCAAAAAGTCTTGCCAAGATGCTAATAAGATTGGAGTAATACCATTACCACCGTTACCATCACCATTTTGTTGACCACCGTAAGACCAGTCATCTAATTTACCACCAGCAGGATATACACCAGCCAATGTTCTTAAGAATCCATCTGGTGGAATACCATTGTCATTTCCATGATCTCTACCCCACCATCCTTGTGGGTTTGCACAGAATACATACCCAGCATAGTGCGCAGGAGCATTTTGTAATCCACATTCTAATACTTCTTCATTAGCAGGTGCTCCAGCAATACCTGGAGTTGGGTTAGTTTGTCTGTGGTAGTAGAACATGATACGTGGGTCAGCAATAAAAACACCACCACCAATGTCATATCCTCCATCAAATCCACCTCTCATATAGTCCATTAAAGAGTTAGACATATAAGATCCACCTCCAGTAGCAGTATAGTTACTTCTATATCTTGGATGACGTGAATCAGGCTGAATTGCTTCTGTTCCCCATCTGAATTGGAAATCATCAGCATTAGTAGAAATGTAATTTCCAGATGCAACAATAGCATTAAAATTAGCTAATGCAGATCCATCAACATTTCTTGTATTCATGTATGCATTCATTTTTAATGTATTTGCTGCTTTTGTCCATTTAGACCAGTCTCCATTATAAAATGGATCTATTGTACCACCTACCCATGTAGGATCTCCAAGAGCATCACTATTAAAGTTAGCGATTGCTGAATCTAAAAGACCTAACGCAACTGCATAAACACTCTCTCCAGAATCAGACATCGGATTTAAGTTAGCAGCTCCCTGAAATGCTTCAGTGTAAGGAATATCTCCAAAGAAATCTACTAATGTCATTAAGATGTGAGCTTCGATAAACTGACCAATACCTTTATGGTGAGTTAAACCAGCTTCATCAGCTAAAATATTCATTTCTCTAATATCCTGCATGATTGTTTGATATGCAGAACTCCATCTTCCATTAAAACTACCTGGTTGATATGCATTTGCATAATCTCTACCATTCATGTAATCTATTCTGGTAACAGCTCCAGCAGTATTTCCAAAACTTTCTATCAAATATGCATATGATAATTGAATAGAGTTCAGATAGAAATCTGGATCAGCTTGTTCTGGTGCTAGAGCGTTTGGATTTTGTGTCAAATCCAGCTCTGTTGTCTCACACGAAGCAAAGAATAATCCTCCGCATAGAACCAACATTTTAATTAAATTGTTTATTTTTCTCATAATATAAATTATTTTTTTGTTAGAATGAAGCTTTCACAGAAAGTCCATATCTTCTTGAACTAGGTCCGTTTAAATATTCAAAACCTCTACCATTACCAACACCTAATCCAGCTACGTTAGGATCAAAATTAGTGTTATCAGGTATATTTGGTGTATGGAACCATAAGTTGTTAGCTGAAAAAGTAACACTTAAAGATCCGAATGGAGTCTTCTCTAACATAGTATTAGGAAGAGAATACCCTAATGAAAGTTCTTGTAATCTAAATACAGTTGCATCATAAACTCCTAATTCATCTGCTCCGTATAATACGTTAGAGAAATAGTATGTTGAGTTATTGATTTGAGTTGTATTTGTTTCTCCTGCTGGATTAACACCTGGTAGTATAAAAGAGTTAGCTCTATCTACACCAGCTTGGCTTACAACCCCTCTACCTAATAAGGTTTGAACAGTTTGAGAATACATATCACCTCCTTGAGTCCAGTTAAATAAGAAACCTAAAGAGAAGTTCTTGTAATTTATAGTGTTACCCATGTTTAAAACAAAATCAGGGTTTGCATCTCCAATTACGTTATTGTAGTCACTACCTTCAGAAAAATCAAAAGCATTATCGATTACATAACTACCAGCTCCGTTAACTCTAAAGTTACCATTTGCATCTGTTGCAACAGCACTACCAATCATAGTTCCTAAAGAGAATCCTTCAACTGCAGCGTTACCTCTGTTTGTAAAACCTGCAAAAACAACAAGATCTGTATCTGCTCCTAAATCAGTAACAATTGCTTCACTAGAAGAATAGTTAAAGTTAGTTGACCAGTTTAATCCGTTACCTTCGTTTCTAATCCAATCTAAAGTTACATCTAATTCAATACCATCAGCTACAATTTCTCCAATATTTGTTAGAGTACTATCATATCCAGTTGCTGGATCTAATGGTCTGTCTACAACTAAGTTGTTAGTTGTTCTCTGATATATAGAGAAATCAACGCTTATTCTATTGTCTAAGAAACTACCTTCTAAACCAAATTCTACTTCCTCTAAAGTTTCAGGCTTTAAATCTGGATTTCCTAAGAAAGAACTTGTAGAGTTTGTTACAACATCTACACCCTCATCTGTATTAAATGCTTGTGTGTTTAAGCTTAATGTAGTTGCTACTGGATATCCTGAACGGAAGTTTGCAGAAGTTCCTACACCAGCTCTTAGCTTTAAGAAGTTTATAAATTCACTTTCTTGAATGGCTTCGATAGCCTTAGAAGGAAGGAATGAAATACTTGCAGAAGGATAAGTAATTGATCTGTTTTCTTGAGTTAAGTTAGAAACCCAATCTGTACGAGAGGCTAACGTTAAGAAAGCAGTTTGTTTATATCCTAAATCAGCTTGAGCATATGCTCCCATAATGTTTCTTCTTTGAGAAACTTGGATTTCATCTTGCACACCAAAGTTAAAGTGTCTTAACACTCCAAATACTTGTTGTCCTGTACTTGAAACACCACTTCTGTCATATACATCACTTCTTGTTTCCATACCCACTGTAAAGTTAAGGTCAAAACTATCAGAAAGATCATAATTACCTGCTACAGATACTTTGTGGTTGTTAATAGTATTTGTGTTGTTCCAAGTTGAATATTGTCCAGATTGGTTAGCAACACTACCTGTTTTACCACCTTTGTTAGAAAAGTTAGAATTGTTTTCACTATAGGTGTCAAAACCAAATTGATACATTAAGTTAATGTTGTCATTTAATGCATAAGTAAGCGCAGCATTACCAAATACTCTATTTGTTAACTGAGTAGTACCTGCATTTTCAACAGTCCATAAAGGGTGTTGAATACTATTGTTTTGTCTGTAGTAAACAGAACTACCATCTACTGGGTTCTGAAAAGGAAGACCCATTAAATCAACACTTCTTGGAGTATAGAATAAGTTTCCAAAGATAGATGCATCATTACCACCTACATTACTACCGTAACTTGCAGCTACTGGAGGTGATTTAAAGTTTGTTCTTGCATAGTTCATTGTTCCACTAACAGTAAACTTGTTTGATAATTTTGCATTACCACCAATACTTAAAGTATTTCTTCCTACAGAGTTTCCAGGAGTAAATCCTTCATCATCTAAACTACCATAGTTAATGTTGTAACTCATCTTACCATCGTCTGAAGAAGATCGAATGTTGATGTTATTACTTCTTACAACACCTGTTCTAAAGAAATCTCCAACTGAATTATAAGGTCTCCAATCATATCTTGCTCCAGCAAATTCTGGAAAAGCTTGAGGAATACCTGTAGCAGTTGAAGCTGTAGAGTAAGGGTGTTCTAACGTTCCGTTAGCATCGAAAGCACTACTGCTTCCCCATCCTCCAGGACCGTCTCTTTCAAATTTTGGTCCCCAGTTACTGAAGAACCAACCGAATGCTTGATCAAAACCACCACCATATTCGTTTTGGTAGTCAGCTAAAGAAGCTATTTCGTTAAAGAATACTGAAGAACTTACAGTAATTTCTTGTTTTGATGCACTACGTCCAGAAGAACCACTTTTTGTAGTTATTAAAATAACTCCATTACGTCCTTGTGTTCCGTAAAGTGTAGCTGCTGCTAAACCTTTTAATACATTCACACTCTCAATGTTGTTTGGATCAATATCTAGAAAACGACTAGAACCATTGTTACCATCAACAAAATTTCCTTGGCTATTTGTATCACTACTGAAAGGAACTCCATCTACAACAAATAATGGTTGGTTAGAACCACTAAAAGAACTCATACCTCTAATAAGAATACTTGTTCCTGAACCAGATACACCACTTTGAGCTTGAATGTTTACCCCAGAAGCTTTACCAGATAAAATTCTTCCGATATCACCTTCAGAACGTTGTTCTAATTGTTCAGATTTAACTTCACTTACAGCATAACCTAATGCCTTCTTTTCTCTTTTAATACCTTGTGCAGTAACGATGATTTCATCTAAAACCTCACCACCTTCTTCAAGAGTTACATCGATAACGTTGGCAGAACCAACAGTTTTTTCGACTGTCTTGTACCCTAGGTAATTAAAAACTAAAACGTCACCTGATGTAGCTTTGATGGAATATTTACCATCAAAATCAGTTTCAGCTCCCGTACTAGTACCTTTAATAATAACACTTACACCTGGTAAACTTCCAGTGTTGTCAGATACTGTACCAGAGACAGTTTTTTCTTGTGCAAATGATACCTGCACAATTAACGCCAATAATAGCGTCAAAACTCCTTTGAACTTTGTCTTCATATTTTATAATTTGAATTAATTAGCCCAAATATCTTGTTTTTTTTTTAAAAAGCAATGGTTTATGTTAAAAAAAACTTAACTAATATGCAGAATTACCTCATTAATCATAAAAAATCTTAAAAATAAGTGGTCCATCTTACAATTAATTTTGATTTATTAAGTTTTATCTGATTATTTGAGTTATTGCCAATTACGTAGCCTAAGTTAACGAAGTTGTTATTTAATTTAAACCGATATCCACCTCCAATTCCATAGATGTCATTTAATTCATCAGTTATTGAATTTTTAAAAAATCCAATATCAGTGATTGTGTATAAATAAGAGGTAGCTGAAGTAAGGTATCTAAATTCTAGGTTTGTGAAGGCGTAAGCATTTGTGAAAATACTTTGTTCGTTTACACCTCTGATGCTATTAGCTCCTCCTATTCTGTAGAGTTCATTAATTAGGTAATTACTTGAATTCAACAATTTAGATTCTGTCCTTATATTAATGTAGCTTCTTTTACTTGTTAGTATATTTAATGATGTGAGGATCTCCAATTGAAATTGAGTTTCCTCTGTAAGTTCATTTCTTCTCTTTCCCAAGAGACTTTTTAGCGCTATGGTATAATTGTTTTTATAAAAATCATTATCAGCTATGCCTTTTAACTGATAACCAATACCAACAAAATAATTTGAATAAGAGTCAAGATTATTTTCTGAGGTGTTTATAAGGTCATTTGATTTTTCATTGGAATACAATATAGCTGCTTTTGAGCGCGTGCTTAATTCATATTGGGTTTCTATGTTAAAACTTGTGTTTAAAAATGTAGAATCTTGCCGATATAAATTAAAACCCATTGTTAAAGAAAGAGGAGTATTAAATAAGTAGGGAATCTCACTATTAATTTTAAACTCTGATTTTTCTTGAGCTACCTTATTCCAGAATAATTCAAATTTTTCTCCTGTATTTAAAATGTTATTTAATTTTAAATCAAGATTTCCGTTAAGTAATAAGCCTTCCTCATTTTCTTTTGATGCAAAATTAATGATACCATCAAAACTACTCGTCTCTAATTTATCAATAAACAAATAGAGGTGAGTTGAGTCTTTTTTAAATAACACCTCTGGTTCTTTTTTTTCTCTAACAAAATCTAAGCTTTTTGTAAGTTTAGAAAACGCTTTCATTTTCTTTTTTGAAAAAACAGTTGGTTTTTCAATTTTGAAAAATTGTTTTATAAATTTTTCAGGAAATTCTTCATATCCTTTCACAACTACCTTATCAATAGTTCTCTTTGGAGATTCAATTATTTTTAGGTTTAGAATTAAGGTATCTTTTACAAATGTTGGTTGGGTATATGTAATTTCTGAAAATGAATTTCCTCTAGTATCTAAATTTGTTAAAAGCAGATTTGTAAAGTTTTCAAATTCTTTGGTTTTAATTCGAATAGTATCACTCATTTCTCCCACGGTCTTCGTTTTGAATTCTTGTGGAAGAATTAACATGAGGTTATCTGTTTTTTTTCCTAGATTAAACACAGCCTCATAGGTTTTGTTATTCACGAGAACTGTATCTATTGTTGCTATGAAAAATCCTTCTTTTT
>Ga0228614_1000935_pt1 | contig 14111 bp, 12 predicted proteins | sample 15DmetaG_FD_190531 | JGI IMG/M metagenome (GOLD analysis project Ga0228614, IMG submission 190531) | Seawater microbial communities from Monterey Bay, California, United States - 15D | ecosystem: Environmental > Aquatic > Marine > Coastal | place: USA: California | collected 2016-10-13
AAATTCTATGGAATGAGATTCCGGGCCGCGATGAACGATGGAAAGAAGATACGATTAATTCTATCGGCTCTATAGAAGCGTTCAATCAGGAGTTTAACTGCGTTACAGGAAACACTCTTGTTCGAATAAATAATTACAATGAACGAGATGAAGACATTACCCTCGAAGCCTTGTACGAAGAGCTATCCGAAGAGGGCCAATAAAAATCAGTCCAGTATTGTTAAGAAAGGCTATAAGAGGCAGCAAGAAAGGCTTCGAGACGCTACCGTATATACAAAGACTGAGACAGTTAGACGTATTTGTGATATCTGGGAAACATTTCTCGGGAGAGCCGGTAACCGTAAATTAATAAAACATGATATAAATCTGTATAAGAGTATAATGCAGTATGGATCGGAATTCGATAATTGTTTAACAGTAAAGAGCTTTTCCGCATATCTCACGCTAGCTGGTAAATGTAGATATAATATTAATCGTGAGTATTTCTGCAAATGCGGCTCCCGGATTGTATGGGACGCTACTATACAAGAGTTGAAGAAAAAGGGATACTGTAAGAAGTGTCACATAACTCCTAACAAGAAGGATCATTTTAAATATAAGTATGGAGAGAATTGGCAGAGTTACTATGATGAATATCATAAATCTCCACACATGCAAAAAATTTACAGAGAGAAAGGTATGCGGGTAGTTAAAGATAAGATAGCTAGAGGTATAACTGGATTTATTAATAAAGGGAGCAGGGAAACAGAAATATTAGATTATTATGAGAAGTTATGGGGAATTAAGATTGATAGAGATTTTAAAGTATCAAAGTACTTTCCTGACGGCTACTGCCATGAAACAAATACCATATATGAGGTATACGAATACCATCATCTTTTCCTGTATTATGCAAAGAAAGACAAAATGCGTCAAGCTGCAATTCAAGATAAACTAAATTGTAATTTTGTTATCATCTATGATAGTAGAGAACACTCAATTGAGGACCTAAGTATAGATACGCATGAAAACTATTAAGAAAAATAAAGGTTTAAGAGTTTTAACTGCGAATGGATATAAGGAATTCACCGGAATACGAAAGATAGAAAAAAAATGTTTAAACATTATATGTGATACGACTTCATTATCTGCAACGTATGATCATAGATTAATGACCAGTGAAGGTAAATTTAAAGAATGTAAGGATTTAAACTCAGGTGATTTGCTGCAGACAAAAGATGGATTCACTACAATTAAACATATCGAAGATATCGGCGTTCAGGTAGTATACGATTTAATTGATGTTAGAGATACTCAATCCTTCTTTACAAACGGTATTAATAGCCATAACTGTGAGTTTCTCGATTCCGGTGAAAGTTCATTAAATGAAGAACTCTTTGCAAGGCTGATGCAGAGAACACAGGAACCTAAATTTGTATTTGATGAAGGTAAGTATCTACTATGGGATGAGCCTTCTAGCGATGGTATATATATTGTTAGCGTCGATACCTCGGAAGGAGTAGGAGCTGACTATTCTGTAGTACATGTCTTTGATTATCGTGATCTTACTAATATCAAACAAGTCGCTACATATTGCGATAATACTATATCTCCATATAATTTTACAGAAAAGGTATATGAGATCCTACAACACTGGGGTAATCCTCTAGCGTGTATAGAAAGAAACAACTGCGGTGCGCAGGTAGTTGATAATTTGAGTCGCCATCATGGATATGAAAATATAGTATGCTGGGGAGCATCTGCTGCCGGTAGAGCTAAAAGTCAGCTAGGTATTATTGCTCATACTAATACTAAACATAAGGGCGTTACTAACATGAGATACTGGATCAATGAATTAGAAAGTGTGGAAATACGCGACGCTAATCTAGTAAAGGAGTTAAGAGACTTTATCAGGTACCCAAACGGTACATGGGCCGCTAAAAGAGGCGCTGGTAATCATGACGATAGGGTGATGTCAATGATATGGAATCTAATTATACTAGAAGATGAAGTAGTTAAAAAATACTTCGAGATAGTTCAACTCGATAAAAATAAAAAACCATTACAGATCAAGCAATTTGACTTTGGGATTAAATATTTTATGAACCCAACATCTATTTATAGTAATGAAAAGACGGAAGATAGTTTCGATAACACACCGCCGATTTTAATTGGCAACGCAATGAATCAATCATCTGACATGGATCAATTAATGGATATGGGCTTTAAACCTTTACAATAACAATATGTCACTAAATCAATCACAGTTTAATAAGAGTCGCTTAGATAAATTTCTAATGGTAATTAACCTACCAGACCCTTTAAAAGGTATTAATACAACAGACTTGAGCGTACATACCGATAATAAGATAAATGAGAATTCTCTACAGTTCTCAGTTTACGGTGCAGTAATTCCAAATATAACGGTACCTGAAATTACTGAACAATACGCCGGTCAATCCTTTAAAATCTCTAGCCATACTAGACCTCCTTATGAAAACGTATCAGTGAACTTTACTGTAGATAGCAGATTTAACAATTATTGGGTTCTTTATAAATGGTTGGATTTACTGAATAATGATAAACAGTCAGTTTTCGATTCTGACGATCTGTCTAAAACACCAGCTATAGCTACATCTAATAGAAACAAAGTTAAGTCACCAAACCCTGCATCATTATATCAAGCTGATATAACATTATATGCCAAGGATGAATATGATAAAAATGTAGTAAAATTTGTATATACTAACGCATTTCCTGTTAATCTTGGAGGTATTAACTTCAATTATAGAACCGAAGGTGAGATTGAAACAACATTTGAATTTGCGTTCTCCCAGTTATTAGTTGAATTACTGTAATTTTTAGATCGAAATGCCATAAATAATATTATGGGACGTACAATTCAATCTCCAGGTGTAGAAATAAAAGAAGTCGATTTAAGCTTAAGACCTGCTATAGCAACAGGTACAACCGTGTTAGCAGCAGGTTTTACAGATAGAGGGCCAACAGATGAAGTTATTCAAGTGACAAGCTTGAGCGAATTCGAGCAAATTTACGGGGCTCCAACTACCCCAGCTGAAAGATATTTCTATCATTCCGTTAGACCGCTGTTTAATTCACCGGCGAATATTTTAACATATCGACTACCTTATGGTAGTGATACAGGTGCTGGTTTCGGTAATAGTTACGGCGCACTAGTGTATCCATGTAGTGCGGTTGCTTTATCAGGTTCCGGTGTTTATTCAAGCACCTTTTCACAGGTAATAGATGAAAGCGGTGAAAGTGTACCTACAAACTATATTTTAGGTAAACCAGTACACTACGAACTTACACAAGAGCAATTCTTTAGTATACAGCAAAGACAAGGCTTTGAATGGTCAGATGTAATTAATCCAAATCCATCAACTTTTGAGGATCTTGGCGGAGCAGCTGTTATTGTTCTTAATAAAGGTCAGACAACAGTTAATAATAAATATGAAGGCTTCTATGTAGGTCTTGCTGATAATACAAACTTAAACGAAGCGACAAACTTTGATGCTATTCTTACTGCTGAGACAGTAGGTGCTAGCGCTACTTCAACGAGTTCATACTTACGTTTACCGGAAGGTCGACTTAATTTTGCATTATCAGCACTAAATGACGCTCAGACAAATACATTTGGTCAAGAATCAGATAGTATTGCTGAAATCATGGAAAATCTTACTGATTACGATATTGCAAAGCCAGGATTTGACGATACATTATCTGTCGGTTTATTCAAACTTAGACAATCAGTATTTGCTTCTGATGTTATTAAGTTAGATTATGTTCTATCAGAGAGTTATGTTGGTTCTTTCGATTACCATCGTCAACAGCAATCACAAACTGGTGGAGCAGCTCAGAGCTTCTTCTTAGGATTTAAAGAAGATCAATCTCCGAATGTGCAAGTGCTCATTAACGATAATCTCTCACATAGAAATGGCGATACATGGCTAGGTCTTGATGGATTACCTGTTAATAAAGTTAGATTAGCTTCAACTAAGTTCAGTACAGCTCCTCTCGGAGAAGCAAATTGGCCTATACTTTCATCTGGCTATGTAGCTACTGGTTATGAAACCGCTGCGCCTTTTATTTCAGCAGCTCTTATTGATACAGCAGAAACGCTAGGCGTTGCAGATAGCTTATTCACAGTAGGTGCATATACTAATGCAAATCTACAGTCAACTCAGAAGGATCTTGGTTCTATTCCGCAAAAGCTTGATAGATTACTTGATACTGTTGAAAATCCAGATATCTTTGATATCGATATTACAATTGAAGCTGGTTTAGGTACAATTAATGCTGGTAGAGAAGCTAACGGTGATGGTAAGTACTATGATGATCTAACTAATGTACCAATGTCTGGTTTTGCTAAATCTGATATTACATTGATCGATCAAGATGCTCAAACTTATAGAGATAACTGGAAGACAATCTACAATAGATTTAACGACTTCGCAGAGAAGAAGAGAAAAGATCACTTGTTTATTGCTGACCTTCCTAGACCGATCTTCTTAGAGGGTGCAAACTTCAAGACATTACAAGATCCTAATAAGAACTTCTCGTTAAATATCAATAAGCCTATCCAAGCATTCACGTCTATCTTGAATTCTAGCTACTCAACAACGTATGCTGCTTGGACTAAAGTTTATGATGCGGTGTTAGATGATCAGACATGGGTACCATTCTCTGGTACTGCTGCTGAGATAATGGCTAATACTGATAGTAACTTCCAACCTTGGTTCGCACCAGCTGGTTTCACACGAGGAAGAGTAGGTAGTGTTAATGACATATGCCTCTACCCGAAACAGAAGCAAAGAGATCAGTTATATAAGATTTCTGTTAACCCTGTTGCGTTCTTCCCAGGAGAAGGTTTTGTTACCTTCGGTCAGAAGACATTGCAATCAGCGCCAACTGCGTTTGATAGAATTAATGTTCGTCGTCTGTTCTTAAACTTAGAGAAGTCAACACGTACAACTATGAAGTATTTCATATTTGAACCTAACACGCTCCTTACGAGAACTCGTATCATTAACACACTAACTCCTATCTTTGAGAATGCAAAGAATACGGAAGGTGTTTATGATTACTTGATCGTTTGCGATGAGAGAAATAATACCCCAGATATCATTGATCAAAATGAGCTTGTGGTTGACATCTATCTGAAGCCAGTAAGAGCTGCTGAGTTCATTCTTGTTAATTTCTACGCAACAAGAACCGGTACAGATTTTAACGAAATCATCGGATAATATTAACCCTTAACAAATTAAGCCGGTCTGAAAAGACCGGCTTTTTTTAGATTAATTGCCAGCTATTTTTGTTCTTATCTTTAACATGTTTCTGCTTTTGGTTAGTGATACGTGACATTTTAGGTCCGTTGATACCGTAACATTCATTCCACTTAAATCTATATAACGATTTTATCTCGCCAGTATCAATACATTTCATTGTAACAGTACCTTTACAGTTACCGTTATTTGACCCTCCCTGATCTCTTTCCAATCCAATCAACCTACCTTCTCTGTATACTTCCTTCATTCGTTTCGAATGGTTAGGTCTTTTTCTACCTTGTAATTTTGAATGCGGTACGTTTAAGGTTCCGTTTTTTTTCTTTGTTTCAATCATCTTCTTAGCTATTTCGGGGGATCGTTTGACCCCACGTCGAGTATTAGCAGATTTTTTTATAGATTCAGCTGTACAGATGACACCTGTCTGCCCATACTTTGAGAGTTTCGTTTGGTTGGCTTTTTTAACAGCGCGACGCTGTTGCTCTGTATTCATCTCATTATATGATGGTGGTCTATCTGCGACGGGAGAGCTATTGATGCACAATTCTTCATGAAAGGCTTTATCTAGGTGCGTCTGCTCAATACATGACAGTGCTGTGATATCATTAATCCTCTCTATAACTGTAAATTGCAGCTGGTCAGCTCTTTTATTGAAGATAAACTGTAGTTGTCTGTTATGGTGATTGTTATACTTTAAGTTAGATAGGTGAGTTGTAAATCTGTGTTTAAAGTTTTTAGCTGAGCCAATATAGAACTTTCCAGTTGATATATCTGTTATCTTATAAATTCCTGGTAATTCTAGGTATGCTTCTTGTATCATGTTTTGCATATAATTATTTATTCTAAAAGTCTCGGATTGTTTGTTATATTTTGTTAATTTATTCATATAAATTTTAAGGTGTTTGAATAAATATTATTATAATGAATACTATGAACACAAACCAGGAGGTACCAAATGGCTGATGTCAAGCAAACGATACAGGATTTTTATACCCAGGCTCAAGCAAAAGACTTCGCGAGAAATAATCTGTTTAGAGTGTTAAACATTGACTTTGGAGATGGCAGTGATGTATCTATCGGTGAAGAAGATTTAGTTTATGTAACAACAGCGACTCTACCTGGTAAAACTATTCAAGATGTTACAATTCCTTACATGGGACTAGACTTTCATGTACCTGGCACCGTTAAATATAATGGTTCAGAGGGATATTCGCTAACTTTTAGAGCTGATGAATCATATAATCTATATGATAAATTCCAGCAAGTAATTAATGATACATTTAACGATGAGGATTCAACAGGTAACTACTTCACTCCAAAAGCTAGCTCTGTTATTGACTTAGTACAGTTAGATAAAGAATTGAATAGAGTTTCTCAATACCAGTTAGTTGGTTGTAGTATCAGAAGCGTCGGTGATTTATCGTATGATGTTACAGCAACTGGTGAAGTGCAGACGTTTACAGTAACTGTTGCTTACCACTATTACAGAAAAACAGCATAAATTTAATTAATTTACTAAAAGGCCGTATCGTTTGATACGGCTTTTTTTTGCTTAAATATTATATATGGGTATATTAAACGCAGCAAATAATGCATTACAGGGAGTTTCAAACCTTACGCAAGGTGCGTTAGGCGGTACATTAGCGCAACCAAATGTAAATCTTTTTGGTACAAATATACCCGGGGTGCCGTTAGTAAGCTTTAGAAATAATTTTATTAGATCTATGGAGACGTGGGTCGGGGCTTTACCACTAAGAACGCAGTGGGTTGTATTGTTCGATTCCTTTCCTGTAGGTTTGAATACAGATATTTTACAGGCTTTAGAACCAGTTCAAGGTGATAAGAAAGGATTTGATATAGATAGAGCTAAAGCCTTCTTAACGTCTTACCCTGCGCAGGGCATTGTTGGCTGTATATTCGCTCAAGGCGCGGATATACCTGATGATACCATACAGTCACCGGTAGCGTCAATTACAAACAATAGAGGATTTATACCTGGAAGAATATCTGGCAATAGATCTGAATTTAGCCCGTTGACATTACAGTTTAGAGAGACTAACTCTTCTTTTATTGATTCCGTTATTAGACCGTGGGTTATATTAGGAGGACACGCCGGGATGGTAGCTAGGGATACAAATAATAAACCCGAACTTAGCCCTAAATCAAATATTACTGTAGTACAGTATACGAGATCATATCAAGGTGTATCTCAAATACCTCGTAAGGTGTGGAATTTCTACAACTGTGTACCATTTAGTGTTGGTAGTAGAAACTTAACATATGATGCTGAATCTGTGCAGACAGACACCACGCAATGGAATTACAGTCATTATACGGTCAGTGACAACCTATACTTGCCTTTACCTGATCTAATTGATAAATTATTTTAATGATAGAGAGCAAAATACCTATTAATTTAATTAGAGGTACTGTTTACTTTAAGGAGTTTTCTTTTTACGAGTATAAAAATATATGTAAAATGCTTATCTCTGATGATATTTATGATATTGATAAATGCTTTGAAACCATATTAGCAAGAATCGAAGCAAGTTTTAGTCTAAACATAATAGAAAAATTTGAATGTTTAGTAAATATTAGAAATTCTATACTTGGTAAAGAGCTTATTTTAAATTTAGATGAGAGACGTGTCACTTTTGATTTATCAAGTCAGCTATTAAATTTAATTGAAGAAGCAGAATTTACTTTTGGTGACTGTGATTTTAAGACTCCATGCTTTTTTATGCATTCAAGCATTCAACATGCTGCAGCAGATTATCTTTACAGCTATAAGGGTAGAGATATTAGCAATGCTACCTTAGATGAAAAATTACAAATTCTTAATACATTAGACTTATCTATAATAAAACTTGCTAGTGAGGTAGAAAGAATTAGAGAGCAAAATAAGATTAGTATATTAAACGATATAGTTGATATTAACATATACGATACAAATATATTATACTTTTTAAAAAATATTATTACTAGTGATCTTATGGACTTGTATTCTTTTGAGTATCAAATACTACGTCATCTCAATTTAAAAGGTAATGACTTGCAATATTATACATACCCCGAGCTTAAAATTAAAATTAATATGCTTATGAAGGAAAAAGAAGAAAAACAGAATAGTAGCAATTCTAGATCAATTGAGTAAATATTTTTATGTCTGAAATCACCAGTTTAATTGAAGAGATTAAGAAATCTAAAAAGAACATACAAGTGTTTGTACCTTCTATAGGTAGCACTGTTACTCTCAATCCGATTACTCTCGCTCAGCAGTCAAAAATTATTGAAACTGTTTCCGGTGATTTCGAAATTGCTAATAACCCCATTTTAGCTTTACTTGAATTTAATTCAATAACCTTCAATATTATTAAAAATAACGTAGTTGAGTATCAGCCTATCTTTAATACTATCGATAGAGTTAACTTTATTATTGCTTTAAAGAGCTATTTAGACCGCGAAGTAGTTGTAGATGACGTAAAGTTCGACTTACCGGAAATATTGAAGAGAAATCAAACTTTAGAGTACCTCATACAAGATGACATGTTAGCTTCTGGAGATATATCTATTGAGGTTTCAGTTCCATCTCTTGAGACTGATAATATTGTTAATAATCTACTTTTACGTAAATATAAAACTTCAAATTCACAAAATAAAAAATTATTAAGTGATGTTTATATATTTGAAGCGTTAAAATTTATCGATAAGATCTCGATCGGGAATCATTCACAGATAATTAAAAAGGATATAAAAAGTTTAAATCTTCTTAGAGAGATAGATATTATGACTCTTAAGCCAGTTTTTGATTACATAAATAGAGTTCGCGAATTAGAAGAGACATACGCAAAAAATACAGTAGATAGTAATATACTTGATCTTACACCTGATATATTTATATCCTAGCTTTAGGGTATAAATATATACATGGCAGATACAACTATTGCAGAAGCAATCTCTATATTAACTAAAGTTTCAGCGGATACCGCTACGAGGCTTAAGGCTTTAGAGAGTGGTAAAGGTACGGTAGCTCAAAAAGCATCTAATGTACCTCGTAAGGTTGTAAAAAAAGCTGAACCCGTAATTATAACCGATTTTGGCCCGAAGGCTGAAAAGGATTTAACTAGAATTGGAGGTGATGCTGATGCGGAAAGAGCAAAAACCGAAAAGGAGAAAAATAATAATAACAATCTTTTAAAATTGTTAGGTCTAGCGGGAGCTGCAGCTCTAGCATTGAAGTTTTTATTTGACGGTGAAGGGTTTACCGGTCTTATCCAAGGCTTTCAATCTGCAGTAAAAACAGTAACCAAATTTGCTAGTAAAGCAAAAGGACTGGTTGATAATATTGGTAAAAAAATAGGTACTTTTGCTGATGATATTGGTAAAAAAATAGGTACTTTTGCTGATGATATTGGTAAAAAAATAGGTACTTTTGCTGATGATTCTGTAAAAGCGCTGAAAAAAATTGGTGAAAAGGCAACTACTTTTGTTGATGATATAGCTGGTATTGATATAAAGCAGTCATTGGATAATATTAGTAACAAGGTAGGGTCATTTGTCGATGATACAGTTAAAGGTCTGAAAAATGTAGTTGGTAAAATTAATCCTTTTAGTAGTCAAGTTGATGATTTAGGTAAAGCTGCAGCTGCAGCTACTAAAGGAGGAGCAGCTGCTGGTGGTAGTATCTCTAAGAAGTCGGGGTTCTTCTCTAAGATCGCATCCGGCGCTAAAAAAGCTGGGGGTAAGATCGCATCCGGCGCTAAAAAAGCTGGGGGTAAGATCGCATCCGGCGCTAAAAAAGCTGGGGGTAAGGCATTAAAATTTGCAAAGGATAAGATTTTAAAACCTGTAGGTACCGCTATAGGCAAAGTTAAACCGCTTAGGTTATTAAAGGGTTTAGCCAAGAGCCCACTTTTAGCACCTGTTTTAGAGAGCTTTTTTGCCGGTAAAGATATTAATAATATGATTGATCAGTACACAGCAGGTGAACTAGATCAAAACCAATTAAATGAAGCAGTAGGTAAGCGTTTAATTGAAGCTGTTACAGGTGTTATTGGTGGAGCTGGTGGCGCTATTCTCGGAGGTACACTTGGATCAGCAATCCCAGTAGCGGGTAACATAATTGGCGCTATTGCTGGTGGCGTATTAGGCGACGTAGGTGGTAGAGCTATCGGCGGTCTAATTTCAAAGGCGTTGGGGTCTAAGACTGGTGAAATCGGTGAATGGACATTGAGTTCCCCGTTATTTAAAGTTCCGGAAAATATATCTTCTAATTTTCAGCGATCAACGCCGATTGAAATTGAAGATGGTATTATTACAAAGAATGGTGAAGTTATAAAGCCAAATAAAGACGATACATTATACGCGATGAAAGATGGGGGACCTCTAGTTGATATACTCACAAAAGGCTCATCACAGCAGACATCACAGCTCAAAATCCTTACGAGTATGAGCGGTGAGCTACTCAATACTCAGATTGAACTTCTAAAGGAGAATATAAGCCTTCTTAGAGAAATAGCTGATAAAACGGGTGTAGGTGCAAATATTATCACAAATAATGCGACATCTGTAACTAATATGAATAATCAGCGTAATTTGAGAGATCTTCAAGAAGTATATTCATATTAAATAATAATATATGAGCAATCTTTGGAATTTACAGTTTGGTGGTACTGCAGCTGTGCCTATTTTAACAAGAGGCGAAGGGAAGTTATCGGATAGTACTTCTGATATTAAGGACCTTACTAATCTTGGTATTTATGGAGATCAATCTGCTCAAGTTAAAGATCCAATTAATGTCGTAAAAGATTTTGCATGGACAAACAGTCCGAAGAGTTCTCGTGAAGATGTGCCTAAAATACAGATGATCGAGCAAAGAATAGTGTTGAATTCTACAGTAACCAACATGATTTATTCTACGCTTGCTTCTGCAGATACTGTCGCGGCTGGGTTAATCAACACACCGGTTGGTATATTTGATAGAGTACAAGCAGATAATAATATAGCTACAGACGCTTCAGCTGCAGCTGCAGAAACATCTGATGAGTCTCAGGAGAAATCTCTAAAGGAGAAGATAAGAGACCAGTATGAGAAGACTCTGCAGGGTGGTTACTTTAAGACATTTGATAGTGATGTTTTAAAACCATATGAAGGTTTATACGCTACTGAATATACGGGGTTTAACTACTATTTTCCGTATCTAGAAGATTCATATAAAGAGATATCGAACAGTTTCGGTGACGGTGAAAGTAATGTAGCTGGTCCTATTGCAGACTTAATGGGAAATCTTTCAAAAGGTCTAGCAGGTATAGCTAATATAGTAAAGCCTGGTACATATATAGAAAAGTCTCAGCAATTTTCGATGGGACAAACAGGTAGAGATGTATCGTTTACAATACCTCTACTCAATACAGGTACTTTTGATGATGTTAAAAGAAACTGGCAGTTAATTTTTGGATTAGTCTATCAAAACAGACCAGGTAGAGTTAGTAAGAGTATTATAGATCAGCCAGTTATTTATGAAGTGCATATACCCGGTGTTGCGTATATGCCGTATGCTTATATATCAAACTTATCAGTTAAATTTTTAGGTAATAGACGTGATATGGAGCTCGAAGTACCAGTTATGGATGAAGGTGTTGACGGTGGAACATCAAATAATATAGGTACAATCCGGACTGTAGTACCTGATGCATATGAATTGAATGTCACTGTAACCGGGCTCAATGAAGAGACGAGAAACTTTATATATGCGAGTGTTAAAAAGGATAAACTGACAGTTAATAAACCTGTTGAAGCAGCTCCATCGCCTTCACCAGCTACGACGCAGATTGGCGCGGCTACAGAACCTAATACTATAGGTGGAGCTATAACCGGAGGCGGTACTAGAAATGCAGCTGGTAGAGCTAAGCAAGCCGGTAATGTTGTACCTGCAGGTTTTGATAATAAAGCAGCAACAGGTCGCCGTGGTCGCCGCGGTCGTCGATAGGTATAAATAATATTATGGAAGGTAAATTTCAAGATAAGGTAGAGTTATTACCAGATTTAGAGTTATATAGATATGAAAATATCTTTAAACTTTATAAGCAGGGTGAGAATGATTACTATTATTATAATATTCTTAAGAAGATTAAGATACCTGAAGATATTAATGAGCAGATCTTTGACTTTGTTAAATTTCCGCATGCAATGCCTTTAACTACATTGAGTTATAGAGTATATGGTACAACATATCTATGGTGGTTGATCATGGTTGTTAATGATATATCTAATCCAATGTCAATTGAATCTGGAAAGCGGGTTAGAGTAGTAAAGAAAGCTTTCCTCAAAGTTTTATTAGAAAGTATTAAACAGCAGCTGCAATGAGATATACATATGATACAGTTTATGATGAGCAGTTTAGTTATACGATAGATAATCAAAAATATATATTTAAAGCTACTCTGTTCAACCCTGACGGTGATCTATTAACTATCACAAAGAGTTCAGTCTTAGAATTAAATTTATTTGATAATATTTTTGAGCCATGGTTAAGCGGGACTGTTGTTCTAGATAATACAGAGGATGCACTAGAACGATTTGTATCAACGCCGAGCGACGCTGAGTTTAATACGAATAATAAATCATACAAAGGTTATACTGTTAGAGGAGATGGTCGTGATTTATTAAAAATAACTATTATACCACTAGATGGTAATACACAGGATTATAATCAGTTAGATGCAGATATGCTTAAATCTCTTGCAATCTCTTATATTTTTTGCTTGGAAGATGAAGAACCTATTGATTATAATGGTGTGAGCGCTAAAAGATATACTATAACTGATTATGATTTGCAGATTATGAAGGAGCGTAAAGCTTTCTTCTCATCGTCTAATGTTTTAGGCGACGTTACCGATGTAACTCAATTAAGCAATTTAGATCGACAAGTCGAAACCGGTAAATGCCTTAAAGCGTTAATTAAGGATGTTCTAAATGATAATGCTTCTATATATACAACAGTAGAGCCAGTTTCTGGTAATGAAATTACACCTTTTTTTGAAGATGGATCATCAAAGATATTCTATTCATCACCTGCTGAAAATAATGCTTATGAAGATATAACATATATTATGCAGCGTCACACGAGCAGTGATGGTAAAAATGATTTTAGTTTTTTAAAAAAAGAGAATTACACTGGCGAATATACTCTTCAAGGAGCATCAAATCTCTTTAAGCAAGCATATAATGTTCAAAGTAAATCTACAGGGTCTAAATTTCTAGAGAATTTTACTATAACTGGAAGTAGCCGTGAAGGTGATAGCGTAATCGACCGTGAGCAGAAAAAACCTTTGGGTGCCTTAGAGTTCGGTGAGAAGGGTGAAATTTTAGAGTATAAGTTTTTTAATACTGCTTCTAACATACGTCGCGAAAAGATAAAGTCGCAGATTGTACATTCATATGATTTTACCGATAAGCAGTTTAATTTAGATATTTATGATAGTAATATTGAACGCGCACGTACTCGATTTTCAGAAAACTATGTAGATAATCTTAAAGGTAAAGATAACGCGCCGCATGCTAATTTTATTATAAATGGCACGCAACGAGATAATTTATCATATAGTAATATGTTCTCGGAATACGGTAATAACCCTGAAATTAGAAGAACGTATGGCATAAACAGATTATTAAAAAATGCTCTTATCACCAATATGGGAGTTGAACTAACTGTTAAAGGTCAGTTATTTAGAACATCAGGTAAGTTTTTTAGTTTAGACAGAGCAGGTGACTATATCGAAAATACCTTTGATAATAAATTACTAGGTATATATTTTATCGTAGATG
>Ga0228614_1000944_pt1 | contig 14011 bp, 9 predicted proteins | sample 15DmetaG_FD_190531 | JGI IMG/M metagenome (GOLD analysis project Ga0228614, IMG submission 190531) | Seawater microbial communities from Monterey Bay, California, United States - 15D | ecosystem: Environmental > Aquatic > Marine > Coastal | place: USA: California | collected 2016-10-13
CAGTAATCTTATTTATTATATTGTCAATAGCCTTAAGTGGTTTCTTTTTGGTTTCAACCCTATTCTTTTGTATTTCTTTGGCTTGTTCTATAATTTCACTAAGTAAAACCTCTCTTTTCTTTAATTGTGGAAAATATTTTATTAATGTATTTACTCCTACTCTTTTTATACCTTTAATACTGTCACTATTATCTCCACATAACATTTTTATAAGAACGACATTACTATGGTGATAATCAAAATAATATTTAAATGTATTTTTATCTATATAGGTCTTTAAATCTAAAAGGTAGACTCTTACGTTATCATCAATTAATTGACACAAATCTCTATCATTGGTTATGACAGTTATTTTCTCAGTATCTTTTCTTAATTTACAATAGTATGCAATAAAATCATCACTTTCTACTTTATCGTCAATTAATTGTCTAATAAATAATTCTTCTAGGTAATTAAAGAGTACTTTTCTTTGATAGACTTCTTCTAGGTCTTCTGGTTTAGTACCATTTATATAATCTTTACCTCTACCGCTCTTATAATCTTTATATATTTCCCACCTTAGTTTTCCAGAAAACTCTCCATCCCAGAATGTATAACAATTATGATATAGACTATCATTCAATAATTTGCGTAATACGGTGATGAATTGATACGTTCCACCTATGTGTTCACCTTTTGAATTATATTCGTTTCTAGCACCAATAAAACCCCTCTTGTATAATGAATTACCATCAACAAGAAGGGTGTTTTTGATTTTATTTACCGACCTATTTTTTGGCGGTAATCTTTTCATGTTTAAATTAGTTGTAGGGTTAATTAATTACTGAAAAAGGTCAGCATTGTCAAATGACTGTTCTTCTTTTTCAATAGCAAAATCATCTAAGCTTGTATTTAATTTTCCTAAAATATATTTCTTATGAGTCTTCTTGTACTCATCAATTTTTTTAGGATTCCAATAGCCATGTGATGTAGATGCTAATTTACCATGTTCTTCAATACCATTAACTTGATTTTTTTCACATCTAACTCTTGTTTCAATACCAAATTGATAGGTTTCGCCACCAGATACAGCTTTTAGTTTACTTGTTGAATGTGATAAGATACCGCCAAAGTGTACAATTACTCTTGGCGCATAAAAGAATGCTTCGCCACCTTTATGTTTAACTACTTTGTTCTCATTATCAAGCCATATTTTTTGAACAACAGCAAAGGTATTTGTATATTTTTTACCCTGCCTTCTTGAAGCTGGAATTCTATGATTTGTTAGTGACTTAAATGCTGTTTCCATTGAGCCTGCATTCCATTGATTATTGTTTGATTTAGACATGACGGATTTGAAACCATTTATTGACCCTACTGAATCCCACAGGAAACATAAGTTTCTATCTAACTCACCACTATCTTGCATGTCTAGTAATTCGGTCATTAATCTAGCGACATCCTCTATTATTGGTTCGCTTCTTAAAGGTTTTGTACCTTCTTTACTATTTGAATAATCAACACATTTAAATTTGTTCAATAAATCATCACCATTCATAAATAAGAAATCACCTTCATAATCTATAACTTCACCTGTGGATTGGTCTACAACTTCTTCAAATTGTACACCAACATTTTTTGCATGTTCCCATGACCAATTGCCTTCTGTTTCTATAATAACTGGTAAGTCACCAATCTTTTGAGCACCAGCAACTGCTTCGTATATAGCAGTTGATTTACCTGTGTTACTATATCCTCTAAAAGAAGTAAAGTAACCTCTAGCAAGACCTGGTATTTTTAAGGCTTCGTGAAACGCATCGGATAATGGAATCCATGTTAATTCTTTTTCTTTTACTACGGTATTGAACCCATTATCTTTTTTAAACTTACTTAAGTCAAATTTTTTGTTTGGTAATTTTTTTGGTGGTTTTTTTGTCATTTGAATAAAACATTTTAAAAAAAGATTGAGCAAATTAAATTCACCCAATCTTGTTAAATTAAATTAATTAAAAAGGAAGGTCATCGAAATCATCATCTGATTTCTTTTTTATTTCTTCAGTTTCTGATGATGTTTCTATATTTTTATTAGTGTTACCAATTGTTAATTCAGATTCATAATCATCTTTACTTTCTTTGTAGCTAGTTGTTTCGTCTTCTTTGGCAACGAACTTTTCTTGTTCTTTACTCCATATTGGAGTTTTACCCATCACAATTATAGATAAATAGTTATAATCTTTAACAGCATAAACATCTTCCCATGTTTTAGTGTCATTTGACCACTCTTCCATTAAGCTTTGGTCATCAGAAAGTTTACTTTGTTTTGGTGAATAATTAACAGAGTCTACAACTGGTCTTTTTAAGTGGTTTCTTTTTATTTCGATTTTTAAATCTCTTCCAGTATTGTAATCAACAATATCTTCTTCTACCGCTTCTATAGTAGATAAAATTTTATCTAAAATACCAGTATTATCATAGGATTTATTAAATCTCCAAAATTTTACACCTTCATGTTCTTTATCTCTGTCAATAATTTTAAGTACAAACATTTTTCTGGATGAAAACTTTTTAGCTAACTCTTTGTCTGAGTCTTTGCCAGTTTCAAGTAGCATTTTTCTGGTTTCACAAAATGGACATTCTTCACCTTTTTCGTGTTTAATACATGTAAATGTTCTCCATTTTTTGGGTTCAACTTCTTTTTTGTGCGTATACATTTCTCCCCAAAATTTATTATCCTCAACATTGTATTTTAGGATTCTAATGTTTTTTACTTGTTTATTAACTCCGTCTGGTAGGTAAGTGTTAAAGTAATTTTTTAAATCAAAACTGTTTGTTTTTGATTTATTTTTTTGAGTATCTTTTTTGTACTCATTTAGGTAGCTTAAATAATTTCCCATTTTTAAAAATTTAGTGCTTTATGTTATAAAATAATTATATTACAAATATAGTGCTTTAATGTATAAAAAATAATTAATTAATTAATTATTTTTTTTTTATTGTTAATCCATGTCTTCTTCTTCGAAAGAAGACTTGATATCAGTTGCTGAATAATCTGCATCAATGTCGTCTTGCGTTAACGTATATTCTTTTGGTTCTTCATCTTCTTTGTCCATTATATTATACTGACCTTCTTGTGAAGACCAAAAGTCAGTTAATTTAACTGAATATGGGTAAGAGTCTAATGAACGCATTTCTATTTTTTCTTCTGGTGTTGGTGCTCTTTTTTCTAACTCTGTTTCTAGTGAATCTATTTTAGATGATATCTGCTCCATTGATTTTAGTTGGTTCTCTAGTTTACCGACCATACTTAATAGACTGTCTATTTTTTCATTCGCTTGGTCAGCACTTTGTTTTGCTTCTTCTGAACCTTTTACTAATTCAGTTACATCCAGCTCAACTGTTTCATCGCTACCAGTGTCCATGTCCATGTCTACTTCTTCAGTTTCTTCTTCCTCTGAATCTGGTCCCATTGTATCAAATTCTTCAGTTTCTTCTTCTTCACCTCCAGAAAAGAAGTCTTCAACTTCTTCGTCTTCTTGCTCTTCTAGGTTACCTAGTATTAAATTATCAGCTTCGGTGTAGAAGTTATATTCGTGCAGTTTTTTAAATTTTTCAACTTCTTCGTTGATTAATTTTTTTATATTTTTTTTCATTACGTTAATAGTTGTCTACCATCTTCAGTTATTACTTTTTTATTGATTCTTTCAACTATGCTCTTATCTTGTTTAATAACAACATCATCATTTTGAGATTCTTCATTATCTAAGAAGGTATCTATTGCTTTTTTTACGTTTTCTTTTTTCATTATAATATTATTTTAATAAACATTATTTATATATAAATATAAGAAATTGATTAAAAAATACGATTTATGTCGTATAAATATAAGTTTCTATTTTTTAGTATAATTAACTTATCTTGATATTCGTCCCAGTTTATTTTAAATGATTTGTAATTGATATTACCCAATTCCATTCCGCTTGTTTCTTCAATTAGTTTGTTTAACGCATTTATTGTATATATACAATAACCTTTTTTATGAATTTGTACTACGCCTGGAAATAGTCTTTTGAAGTTTATTTTTCTATCGGTTTTGTTTATAAATTTAAACGTAACCATAATTTTTGATTCATCATTTAGTATTTTAAATACGAAAACTTTGTCTTTGGATATATTGAATTTTTCTTCTAAATAATCTAGGAACCAATTTAATCTTTCTGGGAATATAAATGAGGCTAATAATGGGTTTTTATTCATCTTCGTCTATAAGGTATAAGAGGGGTATATATTTTATTTCATCATTAAACATACTTAGTTTATTCTTATACTTTATAAATATATCGTTATGTATTAAAAAAACTTTTGACCATGATTTAATATTCGTAATAAACGTATTTCTATCACGACCTATAAAATCTATTTGGTTTAAATTTATTCCATAAATTTTATGATTAGATAAAATGTAAATCATAGAATCTGTAATAAGATTTATATTAGTTTCTGAGTTATCTTTAATATCATTAAAAAGTTTTTTTAAAAATTCTTTTTTATTTAATATTAAATCAATGAATACATATTCATTTTTATTGATTATTTGTTTGTAACAGTATTCCACAAAATAAAATAAGTCTTCATTGAAAAATGTTCTTCTTTCCGTTTTTAAGAATGTCCAAAATAAGGTGTCATTTATTTTTCTATTTGAAAACTTAAAATCCTTACCAGTTTTTTTAATGTTATTTAACCCTATTATTAATGTGGGTAAATCATTGTCAACTTCAATATAATTTTTATATATGTTGAAATGTTTATTTACTGTTAACTTACTTTCTGATATAATGTTCCCTATTTTCATATAGCAAATATAGTTAAAATACTTTAAGTGCCCAATAAATTATCATCAAGGTCACGTACAGTAAGTACAATATCATCTACTTTTGATGTTACTCTTTGTGGGCTATAACTTTCACCACCTGGTCCTTCACATGCGCCTGTGGATTTTTTACACTTTGTTTTTGAGCCTCTTACGAATTCAATACATTTACAATTACCTTTTAATCCTCTTGGAAATGGTGGGTAGCCAGATTTCCATATCTCAAATTCTTTTGATTTTGTTGTGGCGATGGATTGTTGTTTGTTATACTCATTATTTAAATCAGCTATTAAATTGGGAAAATTTAAATACCAAGGGTCAACTTTTCTACCTGGTGAAACCCAATGATGCCCTGTTATCCACTTTAATTTAGGTAAAGCTCTTTTTACATCTAAAATTAATCTAATACAAACATCTATCATCTCTTTACTTATTTCACTATTCGGTGTTTCTTTTGTATCTTTGCCAGGTACGGCAAATGAAATACCAATACTAGTTGAATTTGTACTCGCCCCATTTGGTCCGTATGAGTTACCAGCGTGACCTATTCTACTTCTAAGTTCTGAACCTTGGAAAACTTCCGCATCTTTTGATATTAAAAAGTGGTATCCGTATCCTTTTTTTAATAGAGTTCTAACCGCACCATCTACTGTACTACCAGCTGTCCAGTGTAAAACAACTGTATCAATGTCGTTAATATCCCTAGTTTTATAGTTTCTAAAGAATGGTGTGATGCTATTGAATTCATCCTGTTTTATATTTTTTATATTTATCCCAGCCATTTTTATTTATTTATGATAATTTGTGTTTGGTCAATATTAGTAGTGTATTCGGTACTAAAGTTTCCTTCCGTGGAACCTGATTGTGTATTTCGTTTATCACTTAATTCATTAAGACCAGATATTAATGACATGAAGAAATCTTCTTTCTTTATTAATGGTGTTCTAAATCTTTTGGTTTTTATACCACTAAATTTTGTTGTCATATTATTAGGTGTTATGCTATGAGTTGTTTTATAAATTGTATACATACCTCTAAAAAGTGGTATATCGTCTAATTGAAAATACATAAATGGTTGTATCATAGCATTGCCCATCATTTCTATCTCTACCTTGTATTGTCTTTTTTGGTATACATTCCATAGGTTTTGACCTTTAAATGTTGGTTTTCGCTTGTCAGCACTTAATGATAAATCTTCAATAAGTTGAAGACTCTCTAAACTTTCTGTAGTTTCTTGTTGAGATATAGATATATCTTTAAAGAAAGACTGATTTTGTAACCCGTAACTAACTAAAAATACTGGTAAACTTAAATCACCATTATTTTTTTTACTTGTTCCGTAGTGTGACGGAATGCTTGATTTTATTATTTTACCATTTTCATCTAATCTAATATATACCCCATCGTCTTTATAGTCATTATACGGTGTACTTAGTGTTGTAGATGTTTGACCTATATATTGACACACGAAAGAAGGTCCAGATGTTGTATTGTTATTACCTGGTTTTATGACATCTGAATATGTAAATGTATTAAAAACATCGGTCACATCGTCTAAACTATTGTAATTTATGAAATTAGGTAAAGCAATAAAATTAAAATTATTATCAATTAATATTTGATTTATTAAATCGAAAAAACTTTGATTAAAATTACCTAAAATTAACCTCTGAACATAAAATGGGTTTATATAAAATGTATCACCTATATCATTATATGCCGAATCTACAAATCTAAATGAATGTATTAAATCTGGTTCAGATATCTTTTCGTTTTCAGCTACTGTCTTATCGTATGTATTGTCTGAACCTGTTTTACATGTACATTGTTTGAACGGGCTGTTATCTTTACAGTTGGTCCCTCCTAACCATTTTGTATTTATAGATGCTAAAGTTCTATATATGGATAATTTTATAAAATCATCATTGGTTGTGTTATAAATTTCTTGTTTTAGCTTGTCTAATTTATTTTGCCTTTGTTCTGAAAAGTCTTTGGAAATTTCTTTAATCCTTGTAAAGAACCCCGTTAAAAAAGTTGACATTTTGGATTTATCTACTTTTATTTTCTCACCATCAGTTGTAGAAGAAGTAAATAAAGATTCTACATTACCATTTATAATGTAATAAGAACCTCTGTATAGTTCATTTATTAATTCATTGGCTTCGCTACCTTCTCTTGTTCTTAGGAATATTTCACTATATATATTTTCGCCAATTTCTGGTTTATCTTCTGAACCTATTATACTTACGTTTTCGTATGTACTTGATACATTCGATTTATCGAATATAGATATTAAATTTCTTGTACTTAAAGAACCTAAAGAAACGCCAACTTGGTTTGTTTTGGTAAAAGTTGTTGCATCGTATAATTCAGTCCATTTTAAAGCCAAGTCACCAAGGTCATCACAAATTTCAAAATTTTCTTGAATGGTCCTAAATTCATTGTTAACAAAACTCTCAAATATTCTTTTGAATTCTTCCCTTATTTCAAATTTTAAATTTTTTGTTAACTCACCGACTTTTTCATATTCTGTATCTGTAATATTAACTAGGGCTCTTTCTCCCCTAAAATTTATTCCACTACTAAATCTATTGTTATTCCAAACTTGATACAAGTATTCGTCTTTTTCTGGAAATCTATCGTCTAATTTTAATAAGTTAGAACCATTTGGTGCTAAACCAGTGTCTAGTTGTGTATTTGTGAAAGTTAAAATATCATTGGTTTCATCTAGTCTATAAATAATTGAACCTATATATGCGCACCATAATTTTGGTGCTTTAATATATGAACTATTAGTTATAAAAAGTTTTAATATATTTTCATCGTCTAAATTATAAAATTTAAAGGTATTTAAAAATAAAAAAGCCTTGGCTTCATTAGTGTTTTGTCCATAATAAAATTTACTACCAAATAAACTATAATAATCAGAATCTATATTGAAATCTATGAAAGGTGTATACATGTCCAATTGACTTGAATTCGGGTCATTTATATCACCTAAATTATAACCAATTAAATCTCTATTTGTACCCCAATTTTCAGGAAAGGACCTTTGATATACTCCAGTAAATAAAGTATTAACTACTGTATTTTCGTAGGTTTTACTTGGTTCTTCTGTGTTTATTATTGTAGGTTTAACATTTGTTTTGTAATTTGTTGATTCTTTATTATACCCTTTTGATAAATAGTTACCAGATTTTATTGGACTAGTTCTGTTAATAGTAAGGGGAAATAAATTTGTTGTTTTGTCCCAGTTATAGAAAAAACTTGATAGAACTGATGATTCTTGTGACGTTGCACCAGCCTTTTTATATGAACCACCCTGGTCTCCTTCATCATATATTAAATCAGTTATCTCGGTATATTTTTTACTACTAGAAAAAGGATTTAAATTTTTTAATTCTACATCTCTAAAACTAGATTGTTTTATAAAGTTGCCAGGTTGTTTTTCGTTGTATTTATTTATTATTTCTGACCCATAATCTGGTGATATGTTTTTTTCTTCGTATGAAGAAGTTTCAATTATTTTAAAATATACAGCATCACCAGTTTTTGTATTTGTTAATGCTATATTTTTACCGCTTGTATATAAAGTGTCACTTGGGGTTATAGCATTATTATTACTATCATAAAAAGCTTGTCCATCGAAATTTTTATTTATAGGTATAAACCATCTTTGGTTTGTGGTGCCAGCACCTATATAATTATAAGTTAGTGTATCACTAGTTGAAGTGTATATACTTTTTATCGTCAAACCTTTTGGGTTTTTTATATTATCAAAACCTTTTTCACCTTGTTGAATTAATTGTTCTGAATCTAAAGATGCTATCTCTTGTATTAAATCATTGGCTATCGTATCATCAAATTCTGAAATAGAGTCGGCTAAATTTTCAGCCTCTAGTTTGCCGAATGTTTCTATATTTAAATTTGATAAACTTTTGTTTGATAAACCTAGTAATAAGAAACCTCTTAATAATAATAATCTTAAAGCATCGTTTGCTCTGCCTGTTGTAAGTGCTACTTCATAAGGATTTTTAGTTATTTGAGGAAAAAATATTGGGTTATCAAGTGGTGATACTGGATAATAGTTTACACCTTTGAACTTATTCTCTTTTATAGTTTCATTATCCTTTTGTTTTAATCTTAATAACTCAGCTAATAAGTTTTCAGTGAATACTAACTCTGGAACTTGCTGTATTTGATTATAGTCTAGTTTTGAACCCAACCAAGCTTCTTGATAAGTTGTTTCTCCGTTTTCGTCAGTAACTTTTTCATTGTATTCTGGCCAAGGGTATATTGTTCTGTCGTTTTGACCCCCAAATTGACCTCTTTTTTGTTCTTCATCTACAAGTGCCGTTTTTAAGGTTTTGTCTCTAGGGGTGTTATTTCTTGCTCTTTCTGAAACTTCTTGTAATGTTTCCATGAATACTTCACAATGTAATGTAAGTATCCTAGTTATATTTCTGATTGTAGGACTGAATTGTAGTTCTTGTTCTGATATTTCAGCTAATTCTTTACCTAGTGATTCTCTAATTCTAGAATCTGAATCATTTAAAGTATCTTGTTTAAATAAAACTTCACTAAATCCAGACCTTAAATCGTAAACCTCTATTATTGAGTTATCTGGTAAATCTTTAATATTTGATTGTAGAATTAAAACTGCTAAATTTTTAACTCTATTTTCTTCTAATGTATTTGTTTTTGAATATTCACTACTTTTTTTAGTTATTATAGTATTTATTAAATCTGTTTCATTTTTAATTTCAGACTTTTTTAATCTAAAATTAATAATTTTTGTTATATCTCTTGTTTTTATTTTTAAATCATCTTCTGTTATTTTACTATTTATACCATTTTCCCCGTCTAAAAATGTTTTTATTTCTTCTTTGAAATTTTTGATTGAATTATCAATAACATTTTTTCTGTCAATACTAGTTACGGCTATACCAGATTTTGATTTTGAATAATCTACTCCATTTGGAACAATATTATTTAATAAACTATTTAGTTTTGTTTCTATTTTGCCTAACGCTTCTCTGGTTTCTGCGTTTATATTTAGTTGTTCTGAATTTTTACCATTATTGGCTACTTTTTTAAATTCATCAGATAATTTACTTATATCATCTATGAATTCATCGATACTTTTAAGTGTTATACCTGCTGCTGTATATTTAGCTACTTTTCTTTCCCAATTAATTCGACCTTCTGGTGTTGTAATAACGGCCCTTATTAATCCTAACAACATATCAGTTAATATTGCATATGTATAACCAATGAATTCAGTTTCTATTTCAAAATTACCTGTTGATGAATTAAATGAAGATGTAAATTTTGTTAAGTGTAAACAATAGCTAACTGGTTTTCCGTAAAACCCTTTAACTATAAGTTCGAATAACGGGTATGGAAAATCAAAAAATACCCCATAATCTGACTCTGGGGTTCCTGTATCTGATATATCTCTTGATTGTGAAAAAACTGAATTTCCACGAACATCAATAAATTTTATTTTTATAAGTGGTGTATATGCTGTATCAAAATCTATTTGTATATTTTCAATACCAAAGCTTTCGGTTGTAGATTTTTCGGTGTAATCTGTTGTAAGGCTAACTCTCTTACCATCTGAACTTATTTTAGTTCCAGCTATAAAGTTTATTTTTTGGTCTCTACTTGTACTGTTGAAACTATCATCTTTTATTATAGTCCTACCTTTTCTTGTGGCGTATAATTCTACTAGTATACTCAAATCTTCATTCGGTATTAATTTATTTTCCGCTGGATTTGGTTCAAAAAGTAATATCCTGTTTTGTTTATCTTTGTTCGCCATATAACTGTTGGTAGGTTTCTACTGAATTTAAATATCTTTTAATTGCTGATTCGAAAGGAAAAGGTATTCTTATAACGTCCCTGTCTTTTATATTAAATTCTAATCCACCGTATTGTGGATTGGCTAACATAATTAAAAAACCAGAATATGGATTATTGTAGTACCTTTGACTTAGAATGTCAAGCCTTGTTTGTCCCAGTTTGTATACTTCATTTTTATCACTTGTACTAAATGGTATTTTTAAACCTGGTATTGGTTTAATTGTTCCATTGTTTTTAAACTTTTGATATCTATCGAAATATGTTGCCATAATTTATGTGTTTTTTAATTAGCTATTAATATTGCTTTTGTAAAAATAATTTTTTTCTTTTCATTTGTTTTTCTGTCAGTTATTTCAGCTGTTAATCTGTATCCATAATCTAAATCTTTGTTTTTTAATCCACCACCAGGTTTTTGATTACAACTAATCAGTCCATTTATTACTGGTGTACTATTTACTAATGAGCGTTCTAAGTTTTTTTCAAACGTACCACCACTATTGTCTGAAAGAATTGTAAAATTTAAAATTGGGGTGTATTTTTTATCTTTTTTGTATCCATTATCGTATCCATCTGGTGTTAATAAAAAACTACCTATTTGTTCAAGTCCTATATTTGTATTACCTATCGGTTTTCTTTCATTTTCACATATCCCTTCTGCTATTATAGTATTCGTATTTTTATCGTATATATAATCTTTTGAGAAATAAAAATCTATTTGATAATCATTTTTAGGTGTTATTGTTTTTTCGTTTTCATCTTTTTTTAATTTTATAGAACCTAAACTAATGAATCTACTTTGTTCTGCTATATTAAAAAATTCCATAAATGGTTCAAAATTTTCTAATGTGAAATCACTAGTTGGTTCATTCTCTTGTTTAGTATTAGCCTTTTCAGCTTCGTCATCTTGATTTGTATCTGTTTTGTTAGTATTACCTTCTGTATTTTGACCTATAGGACCTGGGAATAAACCTGGCTCTATTTCGCCAGTACCAGCTTTACCGTCTTCTTCAAATGTTGGTTCACTTAATATTTTAATTCTTTCGGCTCTAGGGTCGTATACTTCTGTATTGGCGTAGAAATTGGATGATATTGCATTTTGTAGTTTATTTATTGGTCCCTTAAGACTTGAACCGCCAATAAACGCAAAACTAATTGTTACGTTTGCAATCATTGGTTGAACACCAATTCCTTCTGGGTTTAAATCCCATACTAATGGGTCGTAGTCAATGGTTAAACTATCAATTATTATTTTACTGTGGTAAAAGTCGCCAATTCTCAATATACAAACTGGTGGTCTACCGAATGCTAAGTTATCTGGGTTTCTATCATTGTTGGTAGTCGGTCCTTGTCTTGTGCATTGATGTAAAAATGTAAGTCTGGAATTAAAACCTTCTGGTGTTATAGAATGAAACCCTGGTTGAAAATATTGTATCTTTTCTTTAATACTTTCGTATGCAAATCTATCGTCTTGTTCCATTTTTCTGAAGTAATTACATTCGCTGAAAAATCTTGATATAGGTGCGTTTAATATCTGTTGATTAACTGGTGGCGGTACTTTTGGGTCTGCATTGTCCACAGAGTTAAGACTTGCATCGTAACTTATAATAACTTCAGTTCTTCTTTGTTTTTTACATCCTTCGGTATCTTGCCCTGTTTTACTTTTGCAATCACCACCTATATCTGTTCCGTTACCCTTTACACCAAATCTTTTTTCACCTAGTGAATCATTTTTTAAAATATTTTCTTTGAACCAATTTTTTATACTTTCTGCTCTTTTTTCTGATAATTTTTGATTGTTTTCGGTGTTTGTTTGTTCGTTTTTACCTTCATTTACATGCGTACTAGCTAAACCAATTATATTTATTTTGCAATACTTACACTCGTTTTTAAAATAATCAGATAATATTTCTGTTAGTTTTTCATCGTATAAACTTTCAATACCTGCACTTGTTAAAGGTGGAATAGCTAATATTCTGTTTATTTCACTAATATTAATATTTTTCCACCCATTTAACCCGAAATTTGTATTGTCATCTGTTTCTGTTTGATTCTTAGACACTATTTTTTCATCAAATGTTTTTACTAATCCATTTTTTTCACCATTTGGATTTTGGGAATAATCAATTTTTAAATCGAGTCCAGGGATTGGTATTATTTGTTTCTGTAAACCATCTTCATATTTTTTTCCATCAATTTCATAGGGGAATGCTGTTACGTCATTTGGGAAAAAGAAATTAATCTTTAACTCTGGTATATCTGTTCTGTCTTCAGTTTGCTTTACTTCTGTATTTCTCTTAACTTCTACTTGGGCCTGTTCTTCTTTTGTTAGTACTTTGTCTCTAATGTCCTCCATCTCTAGACATCCAGCAAAAAATGAAGCTATTTCATCGTCACCCCATTCTTTTGGAAAATAATTCATATAATTTGGGTGGTCTACTACTATTTGCCAAGATAAACTACCAGTCCTTTCTGTATTATTATACGTGTATATTGGTTCACCTCTACCAATGAAATCATTTTTATCCCAAGATACACTAACACTTTCGTTAAATGAAATATTATATGGTGGGAACCACATTATTCTCCCTCTTTTACCAGTCAAAACATCACCTGGACCTTTTTCGCATTTTAATAATTTTGTATTATAATCATCATTCCATGCTAAGTTTTCTATTGAAAACATAAATCTTTTTATATCAGTTTGTTCATCTGTGATATATGGTGCTATTCTAACTAATCCTGTATCTTCTAAAACGGAATCTGTCACTTCGACAAAACCCCTATTTTTACCTCCCTTTGGATTTATACCACTATGTTTTTGTAAATCATATATTTGATTATATCTATCGAATGTTGTCCATGTTCTACAAAAAACATTTTCATCAGTTAGACCAGATGTTACCGTGGATGCCAGTGCTGTTGGGCTTAAAACGCCACTACCTTTTGACATGAAACCACCATCTCTAACGGCAGTTTGTATTTCTGTTTTTTCTTCTCTATTAGCTACTTTACCAGATGTTAGTGTTCTGACTCTATTACTTTTAAATAATTCCTGGGTTTTATATAATAAAGTTTTTGGGTTTTTAAATTTATCAGTAGTGAAAATTCTTTTACCTGGTTTATTATTAGCTTCATCACCCCATATATATTTATCTACCTTAGTCCCATCTTCACCATATTCAAATACATTAGTGTTTGGTGAACCAGAAAATCCACTATTATTTATTAAACCGCTTATATTATAATTTGAATCAGAAACAGGATAATCATTACTAGAATTCGAATTTAATTTATTTTGGA
>Ga0228614_1000948_pt1 | contig 13991 bp, 18 predicted proteins | sample 15DmetaG_FD_190531 | JGI IMG/M metagenome (GOLD analysis project Ga0228614, IMG submission 190531) | Seawater microbial communities from Monterey Bay, California, United States - 15D | ecosystem: Environmental > Aquatic > Marine > Coastal | place: USA: California | collected 2016-10-13
CGACCAAGTCTGCCCATGATCACGCGAAATCAGTGCCCGAGATCGCGTGAAATAGATGCCCAGCTTCCCGTGAAATCACTGCCCACGATCAGATGAAATCTGTGCCCACCATCCCGCGAAACACGCACTAAAAGCCGCGATTGGCAAAGTCTTGCCAGCGCGCCCCCGCTCTGAAGAGCGTCAGATCATTTGGTCAAGTGACCATGCTTCAGACGCGGCCGGCGCGGTGGTTTCTATTGAAATCAGCTACGGTGAGGGCAGCCTGCGCCCTATGCGCATTTCCTATAAAGAGGGCTTTCCTAATGGCTCAGCACTTGAGGCGATGGCGCAAGAAATCTGTCATGTGAGCTCTGTCCTTCTCAGCCAAGAGGGTGTTGATCTGGAGGCGATTGAGGGGTTGCTCGCAAACGAGCAGAGCCTGCACAGAGGCCGCGTAGATTTTGTCGTCCTGGTTGAGCAGTTCACAAGAGAGCTTCTGAAACCCCCGATGTGGTCTGACGCGCTCATGGCCAATGAGGGGGAACCCGATGCGTGAGTTGGCTTTTGCAGAAGTAGCGTTGAACCTGCGCGCAGGCTTCGCAAGCCTTGTGGCTCTTGCGCACAGTTCTTGCGTCGGGGTGATCACTCGACTAGAAGCGGGCTTCCTCTGTGTTTTTCGTGATGTTCTTTGGGACGCAGAGGACGGCGAGGCGTTTTGGGCAGCGAAACTGCCTCGCCACCCTCACGTGTTGGGGGTTGCAGCATGAACATGCACACCTCACAAAGCTATTTGCAGCCCAGAGAGAGTGCTGCCCTGCGCATGGCTCAGAGTGATGCGCTGGCGCGCGTGGCGTGGCACAGAACGGATCCGTCAGGGCAGGCGGAGCTTGCCCTCTGGCAGAACGTGCTATTGAGCGTGGTTGTTGATCTCTGTGCACAGGGCGGCCGCCACAAGGCTGCGCGGATTACGGCCGAGCGTTGGATTGGGGATTACCCAAGCCGTGATTTCAGACAGGTTTGCACATTGGCGGGCTTTGAGCCTGAGGCTGTCTGGCCAATGCTGCGCAGGCTTGCGAAACTGCCTGCTGAAGAGCGCCTTCGCAAGGGCGGGGTTCTTACACAGAGATTTTTAACGGGCGTCCCTGCGACCATGCGGGAGGTCGTGTGATGGTTGAAACCGTGATCATTGCGGATGCGCGCTACACGCCAGACTCAGAGAGTGGACAAGAGGCGTTGCTGCGCGCACAGGCTGCGCGCACGCCGGTTTACTGCGCTTGCTCACCTCTTGAGCCAGCCATGTATATCGCGCGCCTCAAGGACCGCCTGATTGTGAAGCGGATGCCTGGGACGGGGTTTGAACATGCGCCTGAGTGTGGCTCTTTTGAGGCCCCAGAGCATCTTTCCGGGCTGTCTGAACTTCAAGGCAGCGCCATACAAGAAGATCCTGAGCATGACACTACGTTGTTGAAGCTTGATTTTGCTCTCAGCAAGCGCGCAGCGCGGGGCGCTATGCCTGAGATGGGCGCAGGCACTGCGACCGAAGCGGTGGGCAATCCCAAGAAGCTCGGCCTGACGGGGCTTCTTCACTACCTTTGGCAAGAGGCTGATCTGACCAAATGGGTGCCAGCTATGGAAGACAAGCGTTGGTGGGGTGTGGTTGCCTCAAGCTTGCGCCGCGCGGCCCTTGGCAAGAGCGCCAAGGGCTTTGCCCTCAGTGAGGCGTTGCTCGTGCCAGAGGCGTTTAAACTTGAGCGCAAAGAAGAGATTATTGCGCGGCGCAGCCATAAGCTTGAAAGCATCGCGGGCAGAGGCGGCAAGGGCGCAGCCCTTGGGCTTTTGATTGCGGAGTATAAATCACATGCGCCCACGCGCCTTGGTGCGCGCTTTGTGTTTAAGCATATGTCTGATCTGTCCTTCTTTGCGGATGCGGACCTGACCGCGCGCTTTGAGCGGGTCTTTAAAGACCAACTTGAACTGGCGGATATGGTGCAGGGCAGCAAGGTGATTGTGATGGCCTCCTTTGAGCAATCAAAGGCTGGTTATCCTGTGCTTCAACAGATCGCGATGATGCTTGTGGATCAGAACTGGCTTCCATTTGAGCACACGCGCGAGCTGGTGTTGATCGAGCGGGCGGTTGAACAGAAGCGCAGATTTGTGCGCCAGCTTCGCTACAACCTCAAACCGGACGCGGTGATCTCTACACTGGTGCTGAATGATTTGAGCGCGCCCGTGGCCTGCTTTGTCACGCCGCCCTCTGCGAGTGGTGATGTGCTGACGCAGACCCAAACCATGGTGGCTGAGACCGACTATGCAACATGGCTCTGGGGCCAAGAGCCGATGATGCCTGCCCTGCCTCAAGAGGCGGATGTGGCAAAGCTGTTGAACAATGAGGGGGAGCTCTGATGGGCTTCTATAAGGACGATATCAGCGCGTCGCGGGGCGTGGCGTCAAGATTGGGGTCCTTTGTGCGGCCGTTGTCTATGGCCCTGTTTTGCACAGTTGCTCTGGCAGAGCCACTTCACGCTGAAACATGGACGGGTGTTGCGAGCGTCATTGATGGTGACACTTTGGAGATTCACGGGGTGCGGGTGCGTCTTGAGGGGATCGATGCTCCTGAATCCAGTCAGCTTTGTTATGATGAGCGCCATACGGCGTGGCGGTGTGGGCAAGCGGCTGCGCGCGCACTTGATGAGTTTATCACTCGTAAGACGGTGCAGTGCGAAACACACAGTAAGGATCGCTACGGGCGCTATATCGCAACTTGCTATCTTGGACGCACGGATCTCAATGGGGCGCTGGTCGCATCAGGTCTGGCCGTCGCTTACCGTAAGTATTCCAAGCGCTATATCCTTGAGGAAGAGAGTGCCCGCGCGGCCAAAGTAGGAATCTGGCGTGGTGCGTTTGTAATGCCGTGGGATTGGCGTCGTGGGGAGCGGGTTCAATGAGTGCGACGCTTCCGGATATTCCAATTGCCCGTCTGGTCGGGGTTACAGAGCACCAAGGCGCTCAGAGGCAGTGTTCCTTGGTGTTTCACTTGGAAACTGAGGGTGGCGCGCGTCTTGAGCTTACCCATGCCAACATCATGCAAGCCTTGCGGTTTGCCCAAGAAAGCGGGGCCATGCCAGCGCTACCTGAAGACTGGTGGGCGAGAGATGGGGGCACAAATGGCTGTTGATCTCAAATTGAGCCGCGCTGATCTGGCCGTTCAGGAAACTCAATCCGACTTGGGTGCTTTGTTCAGATTTGAAGACAGCCAGACAGGCTTTGAGGCTCTTGTTTCATTGGCCACGCTTCTTCAGTGCCTATGTGTGTCGCGTAACGCATGTCTTGTTCCCGAGCTGCCAGTTGAATGGAAAAAAGTCGCGCTTCCCGAAGGTATTGAAGCGATGTCAGTCGATTGCGCAACGACAGTTGAGAAAGATGGGAGCGGGTTCAATGAGTGATATTGAAGACTTCATCCGCACAGCTCTTGGTGAATTTGGTCCGCTCTTGGATGACGATCAGGTTGTTGAACTTTCGGCCAATCAAAACGGTGCCGTTTTTGTTGAGCGGCTTGGGCTCGGCTCACAACATGTTGGCACTTTAGAAGAGGTTGCACGTGAGCGCGTCATTCGGTTTTGTGCCACAGCGAGCGGCACGGCCGTCACAAAAGATGCCCCTATAGTTTCAACAAAGATGCCTGGCACAGGTTATCGTTTTGAAGGTGTTAAGCCTCCTGCGAGTGAGGCACCCTTGTTTTCTATCAGGTTTCATGCCGCGCGTGTGCTTACAATGGATGACTATGTGAAACAGGGCGTCGTGACGCAAAGCCAAGCCAGCTACCTGCTTGAAGCGCTGCATAACCACAAGAACATCGTTCTGGTGGGGGGGACGGGTTCGGGCAAGACAACCTTTCTCAACATGATGATCGGCGAGTTGGATCAGCCCAACCGCGCACCTGAACGGCTGGTGATCATCGAGGATACGCAAGAAATCAAAAGTGCCAACCCGAATGCGGTGTTTCTCAAGACCTGTGAGGGTGTTGATATGACGGGCTTGCTGGCCTCGACACTGCGCTTGAGACCTGGCCGCATCATTGTTGGTGAGGTGCGCGATGGGGCCGCTTTGGCGATGGTCAAGGCATGGAACACTGGCCACCCAGGCGGGCTTACAACCGTTCACGCAAATTCCGCACAGGCAGCGTTGACGCGGATTGATCTTCTCATTCGGGAAGCCTCATCGATGCCGCTGCCTGAGGTTATAGGTTTGGGCGTGGATGTCGTGGCGTTCATCGAAGCGGATATCACGAGCCGCAAAATCAAAGAAATCATTGAAGTTAAAGGATACGAACATGGCGAATTCAAAATCACACAAGTTGGCTAAACCACTGATGCGGATGGCCGCCCTCACGGCCATTTTGGCCGTCTGTGCCGCCCAAGCACATGCAGGGGGGACTGGTCTTCCATGGGACGGGCCAATCGAGAAAATCTCGAAAGGACTTTCCGGACCTGTAGCATTTCTTTTTGCTCTTGGGGGAATGGTTGTCCTTGGTGTGCGGTGGGTCTTTGGCGGGGAAATGGGTTCTATGACGCGCTCGCTGCTGACGGCTGTGGCAGGCATCGCGCTCTTGGTTTTTGCCGCCGACTTTCTTGCAGGTCTTTTCGGCGTCTCATCTGCTCTCATCCTTAAATAGGAGCCATCATGCAGTGTCATCCAGCACCATCAGGTAAAACTATGACAAGCCATATCGTATCCGCAAAACGCGGGGGCAGGGCTGGGAGCTTTAGCTTTTCCAGCGCCTTGTCCCGAGGCTCTTTTGCGTCTCGTGTGAGCTTGAATATGCGCGCAGTTTTGAGTGCCGCTCTTCTGGTCGCTTGCTTGGGCTCAGAGGCGTCCGCTTGTGATAAGAACTGTGAAACGACGATTGATGAGCTGAGCGAGGCTGCGCGCAAGCGTGACCAGTCCGTTGCTCAGGGCAAAAACAGCTCGGTTGTTGTGCAATATGGTGCTGGCATCCCGGTCCTAAAATGTCGCCCTCTGAACTTTTGTTCGCTGCAACTTCAGCCAGGGGAAATCCCGATTGAAGATATAACGCTTGGCGACTCAACGCTTTGGGACGCAGAGGTTCGTGTGTCTGGCAGTGAAGAAAATCCGAACGTTCGGGTTTTGATCAAACCGGATGCAAAGGCCACGCAAACCAGCCTCGTTGGTGCGACTGACAGACGGTTCTATGACGTGCAGCTTCTCAAGAGCGACACGGATTACACAACCGTCTTGGCCTTCACATACCCACAAGACGTTGAGGCGGCGAACAAGGCGCGCATTGCGAAGCTGAATGCAGCCAAAGCGGCGGCGGCTGCGGCCGCACGCAAAAAGACAACGGCTGAGCGTGCGCGTAAATCTGTGACGGTTGATAAAAAGCCCGTCTACGTTGGGAAGCTTGATTTTGAATACAGCATCACGGGCAGAACAAAATTTAAGCCCATACGCGTCTTCAATGATGGTCGTAAAACCTACGTTGATCTGCCTGAAGGGTTTCAAGGGGAGCGGCCCGTGTTTCTTGCCGCTGGCACAAGCTCCTCAGATGAGATCGTGAACTCACGTTGGAGCGGCAATCGTCTCACGATTGATCGCGTCGTCGAAGCGGGGACACTCGTTCAAGGCGTTGGTGGCCGTGCCCAAAAAATCAAAATTACTCGGAGACGCTGATGCCTATAACTGTTTCAAAATCACAGCTTCCACGGGCTGCCATGCGGACCTTGAGTCTCATGGGTCTTGCCTTTCTCATTGGCTGCGCTGAAGTCCCGAGCATGTCCGGGCCAAACTGGGGCCAGCCGCCGCGTGAACAAGTCAAGCTTACACCAGCTGAAGAATGCGCAATTGGCTATGACCTTGCAGAGCAAGTCTATCGGCAAGTCAAAGTCACGGATACGGTCATCAAGGTTTCTCCAAGGCTTGGCGGGTGTGGGGAACATGCCGTCAAGTATCTGCGCAAAGCGGGGTATGGTGTCGATGAGACAGCTAAAAAGGCTGAACCCCATCACTTCTCAATAGAAACTTATGAAGACAAAGATACGGGCGGTGTATTTGCAACCGCGCATTTGCCGCGACTGCGGCTGTCGCGCTCCTACCGACGCGGTGGAACTGGCGTCTATCCGCTGTCTTCGGTCAATATTGTTCGTGAAGAGGCATTTTAAAGATGCGGCCCGCACCAATTAGCAAGAGCCTCTATCGCCCTGTGACGTGGATGGGGATGGAGCGTGTGCCTGGGGCTCTTTGGATCATTACGACGGCGATCCTAAGCTTGATGGGGTTCATGTATGCCAAGGCCTATATCACGACACTCATTCTCGTTGCACTTGCGGGCGTAGGGGTGAGCGTCCTGCGGCGCATCGCCGAATATGATGCGGCCTTTTTTAAGGTCATTATCCAGCGCAAAAACTATCAGGATAGTTACCCATCCTACACCTCTGCAAAGGGAGGGCGTGATGGCTGAACCTTTTTCACATCTGCTCAACTGGTACGGCCTTGTCGATGAGGGCACTGTCCTTTGCAAAGATGGTTCCTTGATTGCGGGATGGTATTTGCAGGGTATCGATACAGAGCCCATGGATATGGAAGCGATTGAAGCGCGCACGGGAAACCTTGCGCGCGCGATTAAGGATTTTCGCGAAGAAGACGGCTTTTGGATTGATCTCGCGCGGCGGCCGTTGCGCTCCTACAAAACATCCGAAAAAGATTTCGATCCTGAAGTGTTGCAGATATTTGAGCGTGAGCGGGCTGAGTATTTTGAAGCTGAGGATGACAATTACGCCAATCGCATCACGCTTTGCTATCACTGGATGCCGCCTAAGAAGCTTACAAGTGTTGAGGATGCGCTTGAAGCCTTCAAGGGGCGTTGTCGTCTTGTAGAGACGCGGTTTAGCAGCCTCTTTGAGTTGACGCGCATGGGTCTTCGCCGCGACACGGATGACCATCATGAGATTGAATTCCTGCGCGATGAGTTGCTTGGCCGCTTGGCGTCAGGGTTGTCCGGGCGCTTTTGTAAGGTCAACGTCCCGCGCATCCCAGTCTATTTGGATCGAGTCTTTGCGCCTGAATGGATTCATGACGCGCCACAAGCACTCCCCACCATGTCAGGTCGCCCCGTCGCGGTGATTGCGATCGATGGCTATCCAAATGTCAGCACACCGGAAATGCTCTCATTGCTTGAGAGCTTGCCCATTGAATACCAGTGGACGACACGGTTCCTGCCGATGAGTAAGGGTAAAGCCACGACTGCCATTAAGGACAAACAAAAAGAATGGGCCTTTAGCAAAAGTGGCCTCAAGGCTCAGCTGTCTCAAAGCAGTGAGGTCGTCAACGCATTCTCTGAAAACATGGCTCTTGAGGCGCAAGAGGCGTTGAATGCAGTTGATGGCGGAGACTTAAGCTACGGTGACTTTACATCCGTTATCACAATTTTTGGGAACGGCTCGCTCTCTGTTGCGCAACTTGAAGAGATCACAATGCAAGTGGTTGAAGAGCTCGCACAGCAGGGGTTTTCAGCGCGGCGCGAGACCTACAATGCGCTTGAAGCGTTTCTCTCGACCTTGCCCGGGCATCGCAAACAAAATGTGCGGCGCGGGATTGTGAGTTCGATCAATTTTGCAGACCTCATCCCGATATCATCAATATGGTCAGGCCTGCCGATCAACCCTTGCAATAAATTCCCCAGCAATAGCCCGGCCTTGCTGCGCGCCAAAAGTGCTTCAGGGGAGCCATACTTTTTCAACCTGCACTCGCGTGATGTTGGGCACACTATGGTTTTTGGGGCCACGGGTGCGGGCAAGTCTGTGTTGCTTGGCTTGATCGCGTCGAACTTTATGAAATACCCGAATGCGCAAGTCTTCGTGTTTGACAAGATGCACTCGATGTATGCGCTCACGCGTGCGATCGGGGGCACGCATATTGAGCTTGGCCCTGATGAGGCAGGGTTAAACCCGCTCGGCGCTCTACCTGTCTTAGGCACGACTTGGGGGCTTGATTGGGTCAGAAAGATTTGTGCGCTGAGCAATGTCGAAGTCACTACGGCTATGGATGGAGAGATTACAAAGGCGCTTCAAACGCTTGATCCCAATTCCGCAGCCCCCTTGGAAGAGCTCTATGCGGAAATTCAGGAAGAGAATGTGAAGAGCGCATTGGCTGCATTCATCAAGGGCGGCGCCTATGATGGGATCGTAAATGCGCCCAAGGACAATCTGAAGCTCTCCAATTTCACAGTGTTTGAAGCCGACAAGCTGATTGATGCGGGTGAGAGCGTCTGTGTAGCCGTGCTTGATTATCTTTTTGAGATGATTGAACATCGCTTGAAGGGTGCACCCTCTTTGATCGTGCTTGATGAGGCATGGTCCTTTATCGGGCACCCGCTATTTGCGAAGCGGATAGAGAAATGGCTCCGTGAGCTGCGCAAGTCCAATACAAGCCTTTTGCTTGCCACGCAATTTGCCGGGGACGCTGTGAATACAGAGATGGCCGATGCGCTTTTACAGAACTGCAAGACGCGCATCTTTTTGCCTGATCCCGATGCAAAGAACTCCAAAATCACCGACAAATATCTCGAGCTAGGCCTATCCCACGCCCAGATCGACATTCTGACCCAGATGAAGCCAGCCCAAGACTACTACGTGATCAAGCCGGAAGGACGGCGGATCGTAAACTTTTGTCTTGGGCCGCGCGCACTCAGCATTCTGGGGGCCACGGATATTGACGACAGTACGCGCATCAAGCGGCTCTGGGAGCAAGACCCGGACACTTGGTGGCGTCAAATTGTAGAGGAGGCCGCGAGATGAAACAGACCAAACAAGTATCTGCCAAAAAGCCATTCAAACGGGCCAGCGCTCAGGCTGCGCTGATTGCAACATGTGCCTTCAGTGTCTTCACACATCAAGCTTTGGCTGGACCGGCAACAGGTGGCGCGAGCGAGTGGACGCAGCTCATGAACAACGCGGAGCTTGTTGCTCTGGTGGGGCAGGAAACGCAAAACGTCGCGCTAAATTCTGAGCAGTTACTCACACAAGTAGAGACCTTGCGCACTCAGCTTGCTGCTTATCAAAACATGGTGCAGAACACGCTGAATTTGCCAGATACGATTTGGCGTGATGTTGAGGGCTCCTTGATGGAGCTCCATGGCGCTATGAGCGAAGCTCAAAGCCTGGCATTTGATGGCGGCAAACTGGATCAGCTTTTGCGCTCAAATCTGGTTTCAGATCCATTGTTTGAATTTAGCGGATTGTCCAAGGGCGAGTTTGAGGGGCGTTACGATCGTTGGAGCGAGCTTTCAACGTCAGCGCTTGAGACAACACTCGCAGCCTCGCGCATGACAGTTGATGACGTTGCAACAGAGGCGCAAGCATTGGGGCGCATTCAAGATCAGGGTAAGACTGTCAAAGGGCAAGTAGAGGCAATTCAGGTCGGGAATGAGCTGGCAGCCTCGGTTGCCCATCAGCTGACAAAGCTGCGCACGATTACAGCCGCCCAGAACGAGCAAACGGCCATCTTCCAAGGGCGGTGGCTGGCTCAGATGGACGCTGAGGAAGCGGCCCATCGCAAGACGGCCAGAGGGGGTGCCGAACTGATTAAGCGTGAGCCAAAAGGCCGTGAACTCATCGGGAGTTTTACAAAGGGTGCGGGCAATTAGGTGACGCAACTTCTATACCATAGGATTTTTGGCGCAGCTGCGCGTGTCAAAGGGCTTGATTTTTCAAGGAAGCCCATGTCGCGCAGATCGATGTCGGCATTGGGAGTGTTTCTTCTTTGTGCGGCTCTTACGGCTGCCGGATTTTTTGTGCCGACGGTCCCTTTGGTTATAGCCTACCTGCCGTTTGGAGCTGCTATTCTGTTTAAGTCATCCAGCCTCAAATTTGGCTGCGTGTCGGGTCACTTTGTTTGGGTTGCCCTTGTGAGTGCCTGGGGCTTATCGGCACTGGGTTATGACGGTCTCTACAGCCTCTCAGCGGCTCTCGCAGCTGGTGTTGTGCTAAGTCTCTTCATGGTATTTAGCACAGTCGGCTTTTCAAGTCTTTTGCTATGTCTCGTTGCGTGGTTTCCTGCCAATCCATTGCTGGTCACTGGAGCCATCTATCCTGGCATGGGCATCATAGGGCTGCTTCTGCTCGCCATTCTTGCGGGGTTGATTGAGTTGCGTCGCAAAAAGCAAATGCCCTTTGGTCTGGCGGCGCTCTTTATCGCATCCACGCTTATGGCAAACACTCTTTACCTTGTGTTCTCTGTTCCAAATCATGATGAGAGTCAGACAACGCAGGGGTCTGAATTTCACTCTATTGAGCTCTCAAGCGAGGGCTATTTGACGCGCAGCGGCGAATGGCGAATGCTTGCGACCCACATCCCCGAACATTCAACAGCCGTGCTTGGGGAGAACATTTTTCGTTTTGACGACGGGGCTGGCAAAAACCACTGGTGCCGAGTTGCTGTGAGCAAGAACGCTCAAATTTTCATCGGAGTTGAAGGGCAGGGCGGTGTTTCAGAGATCTGGCGCTTTGACCCAGAAAGCTGTCCTGAGCCAGAACAGGTCTATAGCGCTCATGTCGCCATTCCAGGCATCACAGGCCCAGTGGGTGCGGGCCTTAGCAGCTGGGGCAGTTTGCTAGCGTCCTCAGATCCCGTGCAGTGGGTTGCCTGTTTTGAGGGCTTCTCAGTATTGCGCTGGATTGGCGTCGCAGGTGCAGGCGCGCAGCTGGCAATTGTTATTTCAAACGATGAGCTGACAGCGCCCTTTCCAACGTCAGAGATGCGTAAAAAAGTGGCGGGCTTGTTTGCGCGGCTCTTTGGCATCGAGATTGTTCATGCTGGCAAAGGGACGGCTATGCTTGTGAGTGCTGGGCGGAGTATATCAAAATGAGATATACAGTATATACAATTCAGGCTTGCTTTGGGCTTCTCTTCCTGTTGGTTCTGGCTATCAGCGCCTTTGGATTGGCCGGTGGGCGCATCAACCGAACCGCTTCTCATCCCGTTGGCTTCTATATGCGCATCGATGCTGAGCCACGCGTAGGCCTATATGCCGAGTTTTGCGCCCCAGTGGCGCGCAGAGAGCTTCCACCTCTCGATGAGACTTATGTGCCACCCTGCACAGTTGATCAAGAGGGCGCGCCCCTCCTGAAGCGGATCATAAAGATCAGCGCTGAAGAGGGTGCCTATACCGTTCAGGGAGATGATCCACGCTCGCTTGACTCACGTGTGTTTGGTCCTTTGTCAAAGGGCGACATCCTGCACGTCTTGGTTCCGATATGGACCTTCCCCAATTCTCATCACAAACAGGCGGGCTTTCTATGAACGCAGTCTCAAAAACCAGCGCAGCTTTTGTGCGCGATTTGTTCTCTCAAAAGCCCAAATATGCATCAGCTTCGGGCCATCTTGCCCTCATGGGCGTCACGCTACTCGCGATCTTGATACTCGTTCCTGAGGCGTCTGAAGCGCAGGAAAGTGCAGCACGCATCGATCAGGTTTCTGATAGTTTTCGGCAAGCGGTGGACGGTATTGCGACTAAGCTTGCAGCCATCGCAAGAAACCTTCTCCTGAGTTTGTTGACCATTGAATTGATTTGGAAGCTCGGAAAAACGGTTAAAGCTGGCGATGATTTTGGCCAGTTGATGCAAATCTTCTTTACGCGCATCGTGATAGCAGGGCTTTTTCTGGCTCTCATTGAAGGCATCCCGACGGGGTCCGGAAACGTTGGTATCGCGACCTTTGTGATTCAATCGGCCGAGGGTCTTGTTGAAGCCACCAGCACTCAAGCGAGTATCAAGCCATCTGATCTGTTCTGGCAAATGTTTGAATTGGGTCAAAAGATATACGAAGCATCCAGCGGGGTCTCGGGCACAATTGCGGCAGTGATTGTTTGGCTGCTTCTGTGCATTCTGGGAGCCGTGGTCGTCGGCCTTATGATTGTGACCTACATTGAAATCTATGTTGTCTTCACAGTCGGCATTCTCGCGCTTGGCTTTGGTGTTTGGGAGGTGACGGCCCAGTTTGCCAAGAACTTCCTGTTTTCGGCTGTGGGGAAGATTTTCAAGCTGTTTACCATGATCCTGATGGCCTCTGTTATTTCATTGACCATTCAGGCCTTTGGAACGCTGACCAGCTTTGAAGATGGTTTGATTACCATCGGCATTGTCGTGATCTTTGCCATGCTCATGACTTCTGTTCCCCAAGCCGTTGAGCAGATCATATCCGGGATACCAGCAATCTCGGGTGACGCAGCGGTTTCAAGCGCAATCACCGCAGCTCCCGAAAAGGGCGCAAAGATTGCAGCGAAGACAGCACTTAGCGCTGGCAAATCGACGCTCGCCACCGGGGGCAAATTGCTCGGCTCTGGTGCCAAACATGCGGGCACCGCTTTGGCCTCACGCATTCGCGATATTAAGAAGGGATAAGACATGACCAATGATGCTCAGAGTGAATACATAGCTGCGCGGTTGGAGTGGGATGATCGGTTTGCGTCTCAGCGCAAGACTGTGCGCGCATTAGGCGCCATAACAATACTGTCACTCGGGATTGGGGCGCTTGGCCTTGGCTATGGGATCTGGACGGGCGCGCGCACACAGTACATTCCCTATATTGTGCAGGTTGATCAACTGGGGCGCACAGAGATTGCAGCGGACCCTGTGCGCGTGGGCAATTGGCCAGCGCATGTGATCAAGCGCGAGCTTGAGCTCATTATCCAACGCTACCGTACTGTGAGCCCTGACCTGAGCGTTGTGTCTCAAAACCACCATGCTCTTGAGAAGTTTCTACCTTCAGGGTCTGCGGCCGTGGAAAAAATCAGGAACCACATGACCCAGCCCGCGAATGATCCGGTCAAGCGGGCAGCTGTTGAGACGGTTTCTGTTGAGATTAAGAGCGTCAACTTTGTTTCAGGTTCGTCCTGGCGCGTGGAGTGGGTTGAGGCGGCCTATGCGCGTCAATCTGGTAGGGCGCGGGGCGCGAAGCGCTTTGTTGGGATTGTACAAATTGAGTTCAGAACACCGAAATCCCGCGAAATCCTTAAGGACAATCCGCTCGGTCTCTTCTTAGTCGATTTGGATGTGCAGGAAGTTGGCAATGAATAAAGTTTCAATGGCATTTAAGGGCCTCGCCGTGGCTGGGCTTGGAGTCATAATGGTCCTGCTTGTGGTATTTGGAACATGGGGCGAGCAGGAAGTTGAGCGCAGCGAGCTACCCGACGCGGATCGCCCTGCCACCGATGACATCTTAACAGACAGTATAGGTCTATCGAGCGGTGAAAATGTTGGCCAGGTGGTCGCGCTCACGAATGATCAATCGGCCATAACAACTGGTTTTGCAGAGGTTCCAAGTGATCCTGTTGAAACAGGAACGGTGCAGCTTACACCTGAAGAAGCGCTTCGCCAAAAAATGGAGCTGAAAAGACTTGAGCAAATCTTGGAAGCAGAACTCACTGAAGAGTTAAACACGCAAAAGCTGCGCAGCGAAGCCATGAGCAGCAAAATCGGCCCGTCACAGATTGGGTTCTCACAGGGCGCAGGATCAACTGGCAGGGACACTCTTGAGACTGCTGGCGCGTCAGGCCAGGCTGCGCTGCCAGCTCTGTCCCCATCATTGGTTTTGGCCAGACCGACTGAGCAGCCTCAAGATCCTGATGCTGTGGTGCGCAGTTCAAACCCTGCCTTTGGTTCGGTTGAAGATCCTGTTGGCTATTCAAAATACACACGCAGTGGCGCGCGGTCTCCATATGAGATCAAAAAGGGGACCGTTATTCCGGGCACGCTCGTGACCGAGATCAACTCTGACATTCCAGGGAATGTTGTCGGCATGGTGCGCCTTGATGTCTATGATACGGTTACAGGGTCACACTTGCTCATACCTGCTGGAAGCCGCTTGTTTGGCGTCTATGATCCCAATGTTGATTACGCTCAAAAGCGCATCAATGTTGTCTGGACGCATCTGATCTTTCCGGATGGTGATACTTTGGTTCTTGAAGACCAACAGGCAATGGATGTCGCGGGGCGCGCGGG
>Ga0228614_1000952_pt1 | contig 13945 bp, 13 predicted proteins | sample 15DmetaG_FD_190531 | JGI IMG/M metagenome (GOLD analysis project Ga0228614, IMG submission 190531) | Seawater microbial communities from Monterey Bay, California, United States - 15D | ecosystem: Environmental > Aquatic > Marine > Coastal | place: USA: California | collected 2016-10-13
ACTGGCCTGTTATTCTGACGTAGGCCCCGGCGCGGCATACTAGGTGGGGGCAAGAAATCACCGCGCCGGGGTTCGAGATTGCTCTCGCTACGTAGGATTTTTATGCAGGATCCCCATGGCAGATTCGCGCTGGCGCGGCGGCTTTGGCAGGGTGATTTTGAGACGAATTCGTGGCGAGGCTTGCTTTGCACGCTCACCGGGGTACCTTTTGGATATGAACATACAAACTTCGTCCTATCCGGCGCAGAGCGTGCATTTCCATCGCACAGAACTGAACATCATCCTCGGACTGTATGGCCGCATGGTCGCCGCCGGCGAGTGGCGCGACTACGGGATATCTGCGCTCAAGGAAGTCGCGGTTTTTTCGGTGTTTCGGCGTACTGCGGAACAACCGCTGTATCGGATCGAGAAACGGCCCAAGCTGGCCAACCGCCAAGGCGCCTATGCAATCATCGGAATGGACGGCCAGATCCTAAAGCGTGGGCATGACCTGCGGACAGTGCTGCGCGTGCTTGAACGCAAACTGATCCGATCTGTCACGTAGCCCCTTAGTTGTCGGGCAGTTTGAGGCGTTTTTTCGCGGCGATGTCACCAACATTGCTATCACGGAACCGGTTGCGCGCTTCAGTAATGGGTTCATAGGCGACGGCCATATGGTGAGCATTCGCGTGGATAAGAACATCCTCACTGGCCATAATCCCGACGTGTCCGTCCCAGAAAACCAGATCGCCGCGCAGATACGGCTCCCCATGATGCAGATCTCGGCCGAGGCTGCGCTGCTGGTCGCTGTCGCGCGGACATTCCATACCGCAGGCCAAAAGCGCCATTTGCACGAGGCCCGAACAATCAATCCCCCAGCGCGAAGACCCGCCCCAAAGGTAAGGCGTGCCGAGCAACAGATCCGCTACGCCGACGGGGTCCGAAAAGCGGGCTTTGAGCGGCTGCACATGCGCGCGCGGCACGAAATGCCCTGTCGCGATTTTTACAAAATCACCGTGATCTGCGACGACTTTGACCTGACTTCCAAAGAAAATGGCAACTTCGGGCGGGGCTTTTATCTCGGGCTTTGGGTACAGGTGGGTGGCGGGGGCCGCGACCCAATGCGAGGGCTGCTCCTCTCCGCCCAGCGCGCCGGACACCACGTAACCGCAATAGCCATCTCGCTCTGCCTGACCAAAAGCATAACCATCCCGTTCGTCAATCACGCGGAACCGTTCACCAAAAAGAAGCTGCGAGGCACGCTTGCCTCTGGGCTCATCCATCAGGTTCAAAAGCGGCTGTTTCACCGATTTGACCGTGCCTTTGACAAAGCGCGCGGCCTCGACTTGGCCCTTGAGTTCAAAAGCCGCAGCGTGTCCGTTGGCCGGTATCATGCGCTGATCAGTCGTTGACATGTCGTTCATAAATTTAGCACCTCCGGAAGTGCCTCTAGTATGGCCCGCGCGCCCATCCCAACGCCACCCTTCGGGCGCGCTGGTTGTGCGGTTGGTTGCCAGCCGTAGATATCAAAATGCACAAACCGCGCCGTATCCGTCACAAATCGATCAAGAAAAAGCGCAGCGGTAATTGACCCTGCCATACCACCGCTTGGCGCATTATCAAGGTCTGCAATTTTTGGTTCAATCATCGCGTCGTAGGGCCGGTGCAGCGGCATCCGCCACAGTGGGTCGCGCACCCGCGTACCGGCTGCGGCCAGGGATTCAGCTACATCCGCGTCGTCGGTGTAAAACGGCGCGAGGTCCGGGCCAAGCGCCACACGCGCCGCCCCCGTCAGCGTCGCCATGCAAATCATCAAATCTGGCGGGGTTTCATCGGCGAGCGCCAAGGCATCCGCCAGAACAAGACGCCCCTCGGCGTCCGTGTTGTTCACCTCAACGCTCAGCCCTTTGCGTGATGACAGGATATCACCGGGGCGGAAGGCGTTGCCAGCGACCGCGTTTTCCACCGCGGGGATCAAGACCCGCAGCCGGAGCGGCAGGTTCAGCGCCATGATTATATGAGCAAGACCCAAGACCGTGGCCGCGCCGCCCATATCCTTTTTCATCAACCCCATTGATGCGCCGGGTTTGAGGTTCAGCCCGCCGGTATCAAAACACACGCCCTTACCGACCAACGTTAATGTGGGCCCGGTATCGCCCCAAATCATGTCCAACAAACGCGGCGCTTGTTCCGCCGCGCGACCCACTGCATGGATCATTGGGAAATTGGCGGTCAACAAATCATCGCCAATGGTTGATTTAACTTCTGCACCAAAGGCCGCGCCTAAGTCCCGCACCGCTTGTTCCAAAGCCTCCGGGCCCATGTCGGCCGCAGGGGTGTTGATCAGGTTGCGGGTCAGGATTTCGCCAGCTGCAATCGCCTCAATCCGGGCGGCATCGATGCCCGCTGGTGCGACTAGCTTGGCGGTTGGCGGCGACTGCGATGCATATCGATCAAACGAATACCCGCCCAAGAGCCACCCGAGAGCAGCCTCATTGAGATCATCACCTTCGAGCGGACCGTCCAGTTCGTATGTGCCCGTTTTTAACGCGCTCAGCGCACGCGCTACGGCAAAACGGCCCCGTGCATGGGCCGCTGGCTTGCCCCAACCCATGAGAACCGCAGACAAAGCACCATCATCGCCCGGGACACGGAGGATTTCCCCCAGGCCTGCACGAAACCCGCAGCTTTCTACCCACGCCTGCAAACGCTCTGGCTGAGCGCCTAGCCAATCCGCAAAGGCATCCTGCGGCAGGATGTGGATCGGTGTGGCAGCCGCATCAGGCGGAGCAAACCGGGGCAAGGTATCCGAGGGCATGGCGCGAACCTTTCAGTTGTTCCATGCAACCTACTAACCCCAGCCCCTGCCGCAAGCCCTTAGACGGATATGTCCTCAACCGACCAGATGGCGTGTACCGAATTGTCACCGATCCGGTGCAAACGGCCCATGGTCGCAGCGATGCCGACTACGTCACCCTTTTTAATGCACGCGCGCACGTCACGGGCGACGCGCGCCATCGTAGTCATCCCGATTTGACCTGCAATCCGGGTTAAGCTGGCACAGATTTGGTCCATCCCAGCATAGCTTTGCTCGGCGAACAGAACTTCAAGTGCGGCCATCTTGATCGCTATCTGCTCAAGCGCGCGTGCAATAACCTTTTCCGCCGCATCCTCTCCGTAATCACGACACAAAGCCTCCAACCGCTCTGCATCAAATCGCACAGCCTCATCATAACGTAGCGTTGCTACCGTTTTCATATCCCACACTCCACATAACTGCGCCCCCACAGTTGGCGCCAAACATGAGCCAGAAATGTGAAGAAAGCCTTTCCCCCTGCGGCGACAAATCACTCGAATTCCCTACGTTTCCGACATAGAAGCGATACAAATTCTATGAAAAGACGCTCAAAATGAAGCATGCCCAGCCGCTGCCAGCCACGCTACTCCAACGATATCACGGATGGCGCGCCACGACGTTCAACGCCAATAAAGCGTGGTATCAAAGACTTGCCCAAGAAGGGCAGCGGCCTCGGTGCATGATTATTTCCTGCTGTGACAGTCGCGTTCACGTGACCGCTTTGTTTGGTGCCGAGCAGGGTGAGTTCTTTATTCACCGCAACATCGCAGCCCTAGTCCCACCGTTTCAGCCGGACGGCGATCATCACGGCACATCCGCCGCGGTTGAATACGCTGTGACCGCATTGAAAGTGAGCCAAGTCATTGTTCTAGGTCACTCAAGTTGTGGCGGCGTTAAGGGATGTCATGAGATGTGCCTTGGCCATGCGCCTGAACTAGAGAAAACCGAAAGCTTTGTTGGCCGCTGGATGGACCTACTGCGCCCTGGATTTGAACAGGTTCGAGACATTGCAGACGAAAACGCACGCCTCGAAGCGCTTGAGAAGAAAGCGGTTCTTGTTTCTCTGGAAAACCTGATGACCTTCCCGTTTGTGGCCGAACGCGTCATGGATGGCTCACTCGCGCTTCATGGCCTTTGGACCGATATCGGCCAAGGTGGGCTACATATCTACGACGCCAAGGCGGACTTATTCGTCGAAGCCTGACGTTTACGTTTGACCGGCGGCATATGCGCCGACAGGAATCCGTTCTTCCTGTTGGCTTTTTCTTTCTTCTGCGCCCACAAGGCTGTCTCGGCGGCGTCTGCCTCAAACGCTTCGTCACGCTCTAATCGCAAAATCATTTCGCGCATTTCAGCGGTGGTTGGCTCTTCGTCTTTCTTGGATAATTTCTTCAGTATCTTTTGCATAGTACGCTCCGCTGGACGTGCCCCGACAGCACCGTTCTAGATCAGTTTTCTAAAGAAATCCTCTATGTCGAAGTGCGGATTTGAGATGCATTTTATCAAATCCAAAACCCGCCAAGGATTCAGATAGTTTTAACTAAGTACCGCGAAGTTGAGTGAATGGATGATCACTCGGCACAACAGATTCGCGCCCGGCAGGAGCAAGCTTGGAAGCTGCGCGATAAACTGGCCCGCGACATCGCGATTGCGCAGGATTGGACCGACCTGCAACTGCGACTTGCGGCACATGGCTACACGTTCAAGCCGGCCGGTGGCGGGTTAGCGCTGTATCGGATCAAGGGAAATGTACGGCTTTGCAAAGCAGGGGCGATTGGGCCTGCGTATCGACAACTTGCCATGCGGTTCAACGCATCTTTTCCCGGACACACCCATGCTCATCTAAGCACCAACATCCCAAACGAAAACGGGGCCGGACCCAACTCTGGACCCGACCCCGATGACTATATTCTCGTGGAAAAATATTAGCCCTTTTTAAGCACCCGATTACCCAGCGTTTCAGCGATTTGCACAGCGTTCAACGCAGCGCCTTTGCGCAAGTTGTCTGAGACACACCACAGGTTCAGACCATTCTCAATCGTACTGTCTTGACGGATACGGCTGATGAATGTGGCGTAGTCGCCGACGCATTCGACGGGCGTGACATAGCCACCATCTTCGCGCTTATCCACCACCAGAATTCCCGGCGCTGTGCGCAAGATTTCACGGGCTTCGTCTTCATCAAGGAAGTCCTCGAACTCGATATTGATCGCTTCGGAGTGGCCGACGAACACAGGCACCCGCACGCATGTTGCGGTAACTTTGATGCTGGATTCGATGATCTTTTTCGTCTCCGCGACCATCTTCCATTCTTCTTTGGTCGACCCGTCGTCCATAAAAACGTCGATGTGCGGGATGACGTTGAACGCGATCTGCTTGGTGAATTGGGCCGGGGCAGAATTGCTTGTGGGGTTATAGACCGCTTTGGTCTGATCCCACAGCTCGTCCATGCCGCCTTTGCCCGCGCCAGATACGGATTGATAGGTACTGACAACAACGCGCTTGATGCGTGCGCGATCATGCAACGGCTTGAGTGCCACAACCATTTGCGCGGTTGAGCAGTTGGGGTTGGCGATGATGTTTTTCTTGGCATAGCCATCGACGGCTTCGGGGTTCACCTCTGGCACGACCAGCGGAATGTCCGGGTCGTAGCGGTAAAGCGACGAGTTATCGATCACGATGCAGTTTGCCTTGGCGGACCGTGGCGCGTGCTCTTTGGTCGCCTCAGAGCCAACAGCCCAAAGCGAGATATCCCAGCCAGTGAAATCAAACGTAGCAAGGTCCTGCGTCTTGAGGGTCTTGTCGCCAAAGCTCACCTCGGTGCCCAGCGACCGACGGCTCGCCAAAACGGCGATCTCATCAATGGGGAACTGACGTTCAGAAAGAATATTCAGCATTTCGCGGCCCACATTTCCCGTGGCGCCAACGACGACGACTTTATAGCCCATCTCCGGGTCTCCTCTCGATCAGGACGGGGCCTCATAGCCCAGCGCGCCGTAAGAGGAAAGGGCTATGGGGCCGCAACCGCCATGACATTTGGTGATTGGGAAGCTTCACGTTTCATGTGTCAACAAAACTAGACATGTGGTAGCGTGACATCAAAACTGAGATAGTACCATGCCAGACGCCACACTCCCACTAACCGCACCCACCCCTGCCCCGGCTTTGCCACGTGGTAAGATGTGCACCGATTGCGGCCTGTCGCGGATGAAACTGGCGGCGGAATGTGGCCGAGCCTGCCAGTTTACGACACCAGACTTCCCCAAGCTCGAAACCCAAGTACACGGTGTACCACGCGATACGGCCGACGAAGACGCCCGTTTTTTCGGGCCGCATATTGCCATGCACCGCGCCGCGATGCGGACACCTAAGCCCGGCGCGCAATGGACCGGGATCACTACATCGCTGGCCGCAAAACTGTTGGAAACCGGGGCGGTGGATGCGGTCTTGACCCTCGCGCCCGCTGAGGATGATATCTTTCGCCCTGTCCCAGTCATCATCACCGATCCTGCGGATATGGCCCGTGTGCGCGGAATGCGTATGGGCTATGCACCGCTTTTATCCCTGCTGGAGCCAGCGGCGGATGCGGGGCACAAACGCCTCGCGATCATCGGCATCCCCTGTCAGGTACACGCCCTACGCAACATCGAAGCCCAGCTTGGGTTTGAGCGGCTATACGTCATCGGCACGCCCTGCTCCGACAACACAACGACGGAAAACTTTCACGACTTCCTCGCGCTCCTGACCGACAAACCCGAAACCGTCACGTATCTCGAATTTAGAGCCGATTACCGGGTTGAGGTCCGGTTTGAGAACGCCAAGACCAAGCTGATCCCCTTTTTGTCGCTACCAATCAGCAACCTACCCGACGATTTCTTTCCACTGACGTGCCGGACGTGCACCGACTACACCAACGCCCTTGCGGATATCACCGTCGGATACATGGCCGGTGAGGGTGAGCAATGGCTGATCGTGCGAAACGCACGTGGGCAAGAGATGCTGAACGCTTTGAGCGACGAAATCCGACTGTCACCTGTCAGATCCTCGGGCAAGCGCACCGCAGCGGTCAAAGGTTTTGCCGAAAATACTGTGCGGGCTGCAGGTGGACTACCACTGCGGCGGATGCCCGATTGGGTTCGCCCCATTGTATCGTTTCTACAGCCTCGGATTGGGCCAAAGGGGCGTGAATTCGCCAAGGCTCGCCTAGAAATGAAAGCAGTTGAAACGATCCTGCATCTGCGTCGCGCGGCTCCTGCCCGTATGAAACATATGATCCCAGATCATGTGTGGGCGCTCTCAGCCCCCTATGGCCTGCGCCCAGAACCGGATGAGCGCAAAACGCCGTCCAAAGCCCCCTGACAGCGCAGATGCTGCACCACTTGGCGCGCGCCGCAGAAACGGGTAAGCCGATGCAACCCAAGGACACCCGTGCATCACCGTGACTTCTGAACCCCAACGCCACCCCTTCGCCCGCCTCTGGCGCAGCTATTTGCGCAAGCATTTGCCGTGGCTGATCTTTGCCGCCATCTTGATGATCATCGAGGGCAGCACGTTGGGCGCGCTCAGCTACATGCTGGAACCCATGTTTGATGAGGTTTTCGTCGCGGGCCGCAGCGATCTGGTCTTTTGGGTCGGCCTCGGGATTTTTGGGTTATTCGCCGCACGCGCAATCGCCGGCGTGACCCAGCGGATCATCATGGCATCGGTGTCGTTTCGCACATCCAGCGCCCTCCAAGAGGACCTGCTGGCCCATACCCTCAACCTCGACAATGCGTTTTATCAAGCCAACCCACCGGGTGTCTTGATCGAGCGTGTCCAGGGCGATGTATTGGCCATTCAACATACATGGAACACACTCATTCTCGGGGCGGGACGCGATACCATCGCCCTGATATCACTGATGATTGTGGCTATCCTCGTGGACCCTATGTGGACGCTGGTCGCGGTTATCGGGGCACCGCTCTTGATGGTGCCTTCCCTGATCGTACAGCGGTATATTCGTAAGAAAAGCTTTGCTTTGCGCGATATCGCAGGCCGCCGCACAACCCGCCTAGATGAGATTTTCCACGGCATCACCCCCATCAAACTCAACACGATGGAGGCCTACCAAAAGAGCCGCTTTCGCAGTGTCACGGCCGAACATATTACCGCCTCGATCAAGACGCAGGCCGGCAACGCAACCATCCCCGGTATCGTGGATTTATCGGTGGGCTTGGGGTTCTTTGCCGTGATGTTATACGGCGGGCAGCAGATCATTTTGGGCGAAAAAACCATCGGTGAGTTCATGTCGTTCTTCGCAGCGATGGCCCTCGCGTTTCAGCCGATCCGACGGCTCGCGAACCTCGCGGGGATGTATCAAATCATGATGGCGAGCCTGACGCGCATCTATGGGTTGCTCGACACTCAGCCGACAATCACCGCAGCGGTTAAGGCCCCCGCAACACCCGCAGCATTGGACGTGCAGTTTGACGACGTAAACCTATCCTACGCCGATACGCCTGTCCTGCGCGGGCTGAATTTCACGGCTCCAGCAGGCAAGACTACGGCCCTTGTCGGTCTATCTGGCGCTGGGAAAAGTACAGTCTTCAATGCGCTGACCCGGCTGGCTGATCCACAATCAGGAATGGTGCGTTTAGGTGGCGAAGATATCCGCAACTGGCCGCTAGAAGATCTACGCAGCCTAATATCTGTAGTGTCCCAAGAGACATTGCTCTTTGATGAATCCTTGCGTGAAAACATCCTCGTGGGTCGCACTGATGTCACCGAAGATCAGATCGCAGCGGCGATTGAGGCCGCACACGTGTCCGACTTTCTTGCTGATCTGCCAAACGGCCTCGACAGCCCTGCAGGACCTCGCGGTTCAAACTTGTCCGGTGGCCAGCGGCAACGGGTCGCCATCGCGCGCGCCATCCTGCGCGACACGCCGATCCTTTTGTTGGATGAGGCCACGTCGGCCTTGGACACTAAATCCGAAGCCCTTGTGCAAGCCGCACTCGAACGGCTTTCCGCAAATCGAACAACTATCGTGATTGCCCATAGGCTCTCCACCATCCGCGCCGCCGACCAAATCCTTGTCCTAAGCGAGGGCCGTGTGGCGGAGCGCGGCACCCACGATGAATTGCTCGGCAAAGGTGGGCTTTATACCCAACTCAGCGCGCTACAATTTGACGGCCAAGACTGAACGATCAAATCGCAAGCCAGTGTTCGGGCAGGATATCGGGATTTTGGCGCGCACCCACACCAAACCACTGCTCGGGTGCGATGACTGTCTGAGTTGGCGATGCACCTAGCCAGGCTCCCCACCACGAGAACGTGGAATTGGCAATGATGTGATGCTGACAGGCCGCCATAAGGCGAAGATCTTCATAGTGATCATCTGCTGAATTGTGCCCAATCACGGTAAATGGGCGAGGCAGCGAGAGCGTTTCACGACACCAATCTGGATCGTTGGAAAACACGAAAAGCTCAAGCTCTCTACCCAAACGCGCTTCCAGCTCCCCAATGCCGCGTGCATAGTAATCAGGCCCGACACTGCCATGGGTGGCTGCGGCCTTGGCATCCGCCACATAATCACCTCTACGCAAATGCACAGCAGTCGCACCGGACGTTTCGCGCAGACGCAGAAGCCAGTCCGCATTCTCCGCGCTCGGCGGTGTCATAACCTTTAGATCATCTCGAATTTGCTCTTTGAAATCCTGAAAATAGAGTTCGCTTTGAAAGTAGCCGTGCAGGTATACATTGTCGGCTGCGTTCATAATCGCGGCATTAACGCCCAAATCGGTCTCTCTCAAAAATTGAGGTGATCGACCAAATGCGCGCCATGCGGCATATCGCAAACGCTTCGTGCGATCAGGTGGCAAAGGTGCGCCGCCGAGTGCATGTGTCTCAAAGTGATGTAACGCAGGCTGCAACCAAGTATGTTCCGCGCGCTTTGCTTCACGATCATCGATGGCAAGTGGCACGCCTAAACGCAAAGAAAGAGCACGCCCTGTGGCGTACTGAAATAACTGATTTCCAAGACCTCCCAGCAGCCGAACAGTTATCATCGCAACACTTCTTCCTTTTCACACTTTGCGGCTCCCTAGCATGCCTAGCGCCGACGCGCCAAGCCGCCTCAGGCTGGTAAAACAGGAAGGGATGGGGCATAGCTCACCTATGTCTGCTCCTGCGCTTATTGTGACCAATTTCAACCCGAACTTCACAGGGGTGTCCGCTACCGCGGCGACCGTCGTTCGCGGCCAAATGCGGAGATACAATCTTCGGCTTGTTGGATCCCCACTCCCCGGTTGTCCGACACCTACGACCATTAGAGAAGCACGCAAACTGTGCCGTACCGCCCAACAGCCAGTTATTTGGCACGTGCGACGCAACCCTGAAATGCGCGTAGCCATTTGGGCGCGGGATGTACTGCGCCTGCCAATCAAGATCGTGTTTACCTCAGCTGCGCAGCGGCGGCATTCCGCATACCCGAGATGGCTTATTTCCCGTATGGATGCGGTTATCGCGACAACCAGTACCGCTGCATCCTATGTCCCGAATGTAAGCGCTGTGGTGCCGCACGGAGTAGACACAAACCTGTTTAAGCCCGCCGCAAATCGCTTAACGGCGTGGCAAGAATTGGGGTTCGGTGGGACGCGAGGGATCGCATCTGTCGGACGGGTTCGTCCTGAGAAAGGTACCGATGTCTTTGTCGAAGCGCTACTAAAGGTACTGCCAAACGCTCCGGACACAGTCGCCTTAATTATCGGCAAAATTGCCCCGAAAGACACCGTATTTGCCGATAATCTAAAGGCAAAAATTGCGGCAGTCGGCCTATCAGATCAGATCATCTTTACCGGGGAAATACCTCCTGAAACGCTTCAAAAGATGCTGCCTGCGCTTAGCCTTCTGGTAGCCCTACCTCGCTACGAAGGCTATGGCATGACCCCTCTAGAGGCGATGGCCAGCGGAGTCCCCTTCGTGGGATCAGATACGGGATATTTCAAGACATTCAGCGATGCGGGACAAGCAGGTATCGTCGTGCCGATTGGCGAAGACGATCTGGCGGCGCAGGCGATCCAATCGCTTCTGAACAACCCAACAGAACTTGCGCGCATGTCTGACCACGCACTAAACACCGCTCGCACCCGCCACAGCGCGCAAGAAGAGATCAGCGGTATCGACACTGTGTATCAAGAATTGTGGGCCGAGGCTGCGAGTGCATGAACATCAAGGCCTTCATTATTCACCTAGAACGCGCAGCGGCTCGAAAACCTATTGTGGCGGATTTGATTACAGCTTTGCCGATACCTGCAGAAGTGTTTCCAGCAATAGATGGCGCAGCACTGGACCATGATACGCTGTATTCAAATGTTACGCGGACAAGTCATGTGAGACCGCACTATCCGTTCGAACTGTCGAAGGGTGAAATCGCCTGCTACAAGAGCCATCGCGCAGTCTGGCAAAAAATCGTGGATGAAGAGTTAGACGCGGCCTTTATCGTTGAAGACGATGCAGTGATAGACCCTCAAGCATTTGGGCCGGCTCTAGATATCGCTAGAGCACACATTGAGGAATTTGGCGTCATCCAGTTCCAAACTCGTCCTGCGCCAAACAACGCAACAGTTTTTTTGCACGATGGCCTCGTACAAATTTTGGGACCACGCATAACTATGCTGCGCACTACGGCAGCAATGATTTCCAAGAGCGCCGCGGCACGATTGCTTGCCACGTCCACTTTATTGGATCGCCCAGTCGACTCGTTCATGCAGCTCACAAATGTGACAGGCCAACCCGTAGCAGTTGTCGAGCCATCGGGTATATCAGAGGTGTCAGATGACATAGGCGGCACGACAATTCAGCAGCGCGAAAAGAGTACGACGGAACGAATATTTCGTGAGTTTCATCGCGCCCGTTACCGATGGGCTGTGCGCCGCGCCAGCATTGGACGACCATCAACTCTCTGCCTGAAAAACACTAACTACCGCGTACAGGCTACATTAATTCACGGCTTTCTAGGTGCAGCCAAGGTGCTGCCGCTGCCGCTACGCGCGGCTCTTGCAGGGCACTTGACCAATGCGGCTATTCACCTTGTGCCCAGTTTGAGGAGGCGCGCTGCAGACAACCTGCATCGTGTGTTTCCAGACATGGATCCAATTCAACGCCGCCAAATCTTGGGACAGGTCGCGCGCAATACAGGCCGGACGCTCACGGAAATCTTGTTTAATCAAGAATTTGCGGTGCAGGCTGAGGCGATACCGATCAACGGCCCTGGCCTAGAAGCCCTGCGCGAAGCGCGGGCAAAAGGCAAAGGCGCCATCATCGTCTCTGGCCATTTCGGCCAGTGGGAGGCCATCCGACACGCCCTCAAAGCGCAGGGCCTCGAAACTGGTGCCCTTTATCGGCCCAACAACAACCCCCATTACGAGCCTCTCTTTCGCCGCGGGATCAAGGCAGGCGGGGCGCCCATTATTGCGCGTGGCTCTGTGGGCAATCGCAACATGATCAAGCACATCAGATCGGGTGGGTTTATTGCCCTTTTGATGGATCAATACATCCAAGACGGCACAACGTTAACATTTATGGGGCATCCCGCCGTGACCTCTTTGTCAGCAGCACAAATGGCTCTGCGTTATGATTTACCCCTGGTTCCTATTTTTTCCAAGCGCACCCGCGATGGATTTGAGATTATCGCTGAGGAGCCTATTCCGCACACCCATGCGCGCGAAATGATGCAGACCTTTAATGACAGGCTCGGGGAACAGGTCCGAGCCGCACCCGGACAATGGCATTGGCTGCATAATCGCTGGAAAATTGGCCGATGGAATGACCCCACCCCGTCGCACGAAGCGTGAAAAACGTCGCTCAGAGAAGCCGTTTGTCTGGGCACGCACCGTAGTCTTTGCACGGGAGGAAGCGCCATGTTTCTAAGTATTTTCGATATCTTCAAAATCGGCGTTGGGCCGTCATCCTCCCACACGATGGGCCCTATGACTGCGGCGGCGCGGTTCTTGGACGATTTACGCGGTGGCCGCGAAAAGGAACCCGGAGCGGGCGAACTGGCCTCGGTTGCGGCATCGCTGCATGGCTCGCTGGCGTTTACGGGCAAGGGCCACGCAACCGACCGCGCGGTGATCCTAGGATTGATGGGCTTTCTGCCTCACACGCTCGACCCCGACGCCGCTGAGGCACTTGAAGCCGAGTTGCGCACGCAAAAAACGCTCTCTCCCGAAGGGTTGCCAACCCTTGCCTTTGATCCCGATGCTGACCTTGTATTCGACTACGGCCCCGCCCTTGAAGGACACGCAAACGGTCTGATCCTCAAGGCGTTTGACGCCTCTGGCCTGCTCTATATGCAGGAAACGTATTACTCGATCGGTGGCGGTTTTGTGATGACCGAGGCCGAACTTGCAGCCAGCAAACATGGCGGCGCAGATGAATTTCACGCTGAAAAAGAGGAAGCGGGCTACCCCTTCCCCTTTGGCTCTGCCGAAGAAATGCTCGCGATGGGGGCGAAAAGCGGCAAGACGATTGCACAGATGAAATGGGCCAACGAAGTCAGCCACATGGATGCGCAAACGCTTGACCGTCGGATGAGTGAAATCTGGGGGGCCATGGACAGCTGCATCGAACGCGGGCTGCGGATGGACGGCATCCTGCCTGGCGGCCTATCGGTCAAGCGCCGCGCGAAGGCGATCCATGAACAGTTGCGACAAGAATCGGGGCAGAACCTCGCACAACCTCATGTCGTGAATGACTGGCTCTCGGTCTACGCAATGGCCGTGAATGAGGAAAACGCCGCAGGTGGTCGCGTCGTGACCTCCCCCACCAATGGGGCGGCGGGTGTCGTCCCGGCGGTGCTGCGCTACTACCGCGATCATTGCATTGGCGCGACCGAAGAGGGGCTGCGGACTTTCCTACTGACAGCCTCCGCGATCGGTGGGCTGATAAAGCACAATGCCTCCATCTCCGGGGCCGAAGTCGGCTGTCAGGGTGAGGTCGGCAGTGCATCGGCGATGGCAGCCGCCGGGCTATGTGCCGCCCTAGGCGGCACGAATGAACAGATTGAAAATGCAGCCGAAATCGCGCTGGAACATCACATGGGTATGACCTGTGATCCAGCGTGCGGGC
>Ga0228614_1000956_pt1 | contig 13863 bp, 13 predicted proteins | sample 15DmetaG_FD_190531 | JGI IMG/M metagenome (GOLD analysis project Ga0228614, IMG submission 190531) | Seawater microbial communities from Monterey Bay, California, United States - 15D | ecosystem: Environmental > Aquatic > Marine > Coastal | place: USA: California | collected 2016-10-13
TAATATATATGTTATTATTATATATATATTAATGAACATTATTCATCAACAAAGAGAGCATATATTAGAGAACAATAACGTTGGTAAAACTGAATTACGTGATGTTCTCGTAAATACCAATAAAAGAGTTGAAAGAATTGAATTTAAAGAATCATTGCATGGCGATTTAGATTTCTCTATTTTAAAAGAGTTTGGATTTGGTTTAGTTGAGGAAATCGTTATAAATAAGGGGGACGTTACCAGTGTTACTAATTTACCGGAAGGACTAAAAAAATTTACATGTAACCATAATCTTTTATTTGAGTTGGAGAACCTACCAAAAACTATTGAGGAAATCAACGTGAATAACAACTATATTGAGCTTCTTGAGTTAGATTATCTCAAAAATTTACAGGTTCTCCATTGTTCCTCTAATAGAATACCCAGACTTGAGAAATTACCTACAACACTACGAGAACTAAGATGTGAAAACAGTACAGTTTTAGAGTCTTTGCATCTTGGAAATACTAAATCTCTTCAGGTTCTCCACATATCTAATACAAGTGTTCATATCATTTATGAATTCCCTGAGGGAGTTACTGATTTTGTTATGGACAACACGCCCAGTATTGAATTTCGTGATGCTGAAACTAATATTTCTTTAAATGCAGCTAAGAAAGAAGATGACGAACAGCGCAACAAAAATTATGTTGATACACTGAATGAATATTTTAAAATAAAATCAAAATATGAAAAGGAATTATCCAAGCTCAAACGTAAAGTATACAAAAAAGCACCTACTAAAAAAATGGGACGAATGGCTGTTTTATCAGTTAAACCTGGATGTATTAAATGTCAACGCCCGGTTGGTACTACATTTGGTATTAAAGACAGCAAATATATTGCATTATGTGGAGACCCACAAAACCCATGCAGCTTGGATATTCAAATTTTCAATAGTTTTATGCCAAGCTTTCGTGTTTTTTTTCAAGACTATAAAGATCAGATTGAGCAATCTAAGCAAAAAATCATATGTGATAAATTAGATGGACTCTTTAGTTACGTTACAGAAGAAGAATCTATTCGGGTATTTAATGAAGAAATCAATACATATAACCATCTTACCAAAGATTACGAGGAATTTCTTAAAATATATAACAATAACTATGATAATGACCTTACTAAGGCTTTGGTTATCAAGAAAAATGAATCTATATTTAAACTTATTGAATCTATTAAATCATTACTTGCTGAATACAAAAAAACAGATAATATTGAGTTCTTAAAACAATCTGTTCGGGTACAATACCAAATCAATGCCGAAGCCAGAAATCTACGCATGTTAAAATACGAAGTCATGGAAATGGATCATAGACTACCCGTTGTTCCTAACGAAAAAAGTATGATTATTCTTGATAATGAATGCCAATTAGACATCCAAACTAAAAAAGATAGTGATGTTTTAGAACATATCTTAGTGCAACGACCAGTTGAATTATCCAAAATGGAACATCTCATAGACGAACCTCCAAGTGTTATCAAATTTGTGAATTAGAGTGTTCTTTAAGTCCCGTTTTCCATTTATATATGTGTAACAAACATACAAATATATAAATGTATTTAACTCTTTATAACACAATTAGTTAATAATGGGTAATTTTACATATTATTTATTACCTCGTTCTTTAAGTCCTCTTTTCAATTTATATAGTTGTCAGAAAAATTCAGAAAAAAAAGTGGTTGCACTTTTCCAAAAATGGACATTTTCAGAATGTCCAATTTTGAGATATACGAAACACTTTTTTATTTCAGAAAACACGAAAATCCAATTTACAGCATAATGCAGCAAATCACGATTTTTTATAAAATATTTGACTGCACAAATTTTTAATTACTTTTTTGTAAAAATGATTTAGGGATTTTTTTTGTAAGTATATAATACTTACAAATGACTTACATAAAAATCCCAAAAAATCCCCCAAAATATTTATGTGAAGAATGCAACTATACTACGAGTAGTAAAAAAGATTTCAATAAACATAATTTGACTGCAAAACATCAAATACTTACAAATACTTACACAAAAATCCCAAAAATCCCCACTGCATACTCATGTGAGTGTGGAAAAGAATATAAGCATCGTCAAAGCTTAAACAATCACAAACGGCAATGTACCTATAAAATTCCAGAAATTCCCACAGCAGAAACGAATGAGTTTGTAGAAGATGTAACAGAACCCGCAGGGTATCATAGTATGATAGGAACATTAGTTAAAGAAAACCAAGATTTTAAGCAATTATTAATTGAACAAAGTTCCCAAATGATGGAATTAGCAAAGAATTCTCAAACCATAAACAATACTACTAATAATAATAATCAATTTAATCTTAATATATTCCTGAATGATACATGTAAGGATGCAATGAACATATCAGATTTCCTCGGTAATTTAAATATCAACATAGACGAAATAGAATACATAGGGCATCATGGGTATGTAAATGGTATGACAAAGATGATAATGGATCGTTTAAAGGATATGGATGTAACGAAGCGTCCAATACATTGTACAGATATAAAACGGGAAACGATGTATATAAAAGACCAGGATGAATGGAGTAAGGACACAGAAGAATTAACCAAGTTACGTAAAATATTAAGTCGTATAACAATGAATAATTATAGAACCGTTCCTCAATGGAAAACAGCTCACCCAAAGTGCGAAGAAATGGATACACGTGATTACAATTTCTGTTACAAAATGATGCGAGTGATATTGGGTGATGTGGAAGATGCACAGGTAAAAATGGATAACAAAATAATAAAAACAATGGCAAAAGGATTATTTTGTAAATAGTAAGAAATCTATACTGTCTAAGTCACAAATTATATTTAGAATATATAATTTGTAATGATTACTCGTGTTGATATATTAATCACATTGATTATAATTAGAAACTCCGTCCCAAGCAATATTATTCATATTAGCCCAACCCTTTTTAGAACACATCGGTATTTCACTATCCATCATATCTGCCAATTGAATAGCGCCAGTACTATCATTCTTAACTTTGGGATATGTAGTATTTTGAACGATATCGGCATTACTACTTGCACGCATTGAACCAATATTAGATGTACCAAATTCAGGAACCTTGCACCATACTTTGTTATTGTCGTCCATATAAGATTCCCATAAATCAGGACAGGTATTTGTAATAGGGGGATATTCAGTATCTGTATTTCCTCCTTTTTTATTTCCTACCATACGAGAGCCAATAAAGATTAATACAATTATTAATAGAATTATCGCGATTGCAATAGTTATAAAGTAAAACCACTCCATTATATATTAATGTTATAAATTATTCAGTACAGACTAATTTCATATTACTAAATATTTAGTAAGTTGTATATTTATTTCTGTATAAACATTATACCAAGAAAATGAATTTGACCAATATAGATATATATCAAACCAATCAAATTTTGGATAAATCTGTATATAATGGACGTGTTAATATAATGGAAGAACCCTCACCCGAAGTTCAGTTTAAAATGCAAGAACGTATCGCGGTCAAAAACAAAACAACCGAATATAGAGGAGCCATTGCAGGTGATTTAGAATCAAACTTATTATCAACAGTTTATTTTTCTGCAGACAATATTCAAATAATTCAAAATGGACTCCGTGCAGGTGTTTATAAAATATCTGGTGATAATTTTGTTATTGTACCACAGAACATGGATACATTGAAAATTATCATGCGAAGTATTTTTTTACAATATGCGGAATTTGATATGAATAATATAACAAAAGAAGTATCCAGATTGAATAAGTTGGTGCTTGATTATGCAGTACCAAGTGTATATAATGAAGCCGTTGGTTACATGAAATACCGTGAAGATCAAAGTACATTAGCGGTTCCATTGGCATTACCTCAACAAAGTGACCGCGAACACAAACAATTGGAATTAAAACCTTTTGTATAATCTGTTTATTTTATGTAAGATATGTTACTGATATATCTTACATAATGCCAATTTTTTCTTTGTATTATGTAAATGAACTCAAATTTATATAAACACCAGTTTATTATGTTTATCGTAATGATAATTATTGGTATGATATTCAATCCTATGAATATTTTAGCATATAGATTGACAGATTTGTATCTATCATTAACCCTATTTTACGGAGGTATATTAATGGCTTCTAATATGATGTGGGCACATGAGATTGTTCATTATTTATCAATGGGACATTTCAATATAGTAGTTTTCTCTATTGGAATTAGTTTGTCTATTGGTGTATCCATATTATTATTACGAGAACAGTTATTAGTTGATGATAAACAATGGTTAAGCCGAATGATACCTCACCATTCTACTGCATTAACTACAACACATAAAATTTATAATAAAACAAACAACCCAAAAATAAAGGATTTAGCAAAAGAAATAATCAATACGCAAGAAAAAGAAATACAATTAATGAAATCTATGTTATGAACATGATGTAGTTAATTATATCAATATTTCATTATTGTAATACCAGTTTACATAAGAACCATAACCTGTTTTTCACTGTCTGGTATAACACTATGTGTTAATACCGTATACATTGTCATTGCAAAATAGACGAAAAGACAAAACTCATATATTCGTTCAAACAATGATAAATTTCTTAGAGTGTACTTATAAATATACTCATGTACTATCAAGTTCCATCGTATAAAATCAAAATAACAGCACCAATATTCTATAGGAATATGGTTATAAACTGATTGTGCAAACAATGCAGTACTAAGCATAGTCCAGTGTGAAATTTGATATGGTATAAAAAATGCTCCCCCTTCTAAAAATACATTGTGTTCACCAAAAATAAGTTGATATATATGTACATATATATCTACTGGTGCAGCAACCAAAAACAAATACCAAACATATGGTAATTTACGAATCCAGTATTTATGAATATATGCAGTTCTACATGGTTTTTGATGAACTTGAAACGCGTTTGCATAAGAATCAGCCATTTCTTCTGTAAAATAATTAGTCTCACCAGCAGCGTGACTCATTCCACTATACATTAGATAGGTTACAGCGACTGCACGAGGATTGTAATCTTTTTTATATGCAGTATATTCATGTTCAACTCTATCATGCCATGGATTATTTTTTATAAGACGCATTTTATAAAACTCATTATTGTTCATGATTATATTATCAGTAATGATAATTATTTATATAGATTTATTATAAAATAAATCATGCTAATGAATTATACAAGGCGTAATAAAGGAAAAATAAATTTAATTATAGATAACCCACAAAACAATACAAAACCATATTCGGGACCAGTTATACATACATTTGGCGATAGTCATGCTAATTTTGGTTGGGGCGATGATATAAAAAAGAATAATATAAATTCTTCACTGTGTTACACATTTGGAAAAAAGAAATTACAAAGAATAGATATTAGAAAATTTAATGTAAAAACCAATGATACAATTATATTTTGTTTAGGGGAGATAGATTGTAGATGTCATATACATAAACATATTACACCCGATAATACATTTCAAATGATAATTGAAGAAATTATAAATGATTATATTGAAGCAATCCAACTCAATGTTAAAGTATTCAATAACAAATTAAAAAATGTATGTATTTATAGTGTTACCCCGCCAATAAAAAAGGAATCAATACGCATTGAACCCGAATTTGCATATCCATTTTTAGGAACAGATGAAGAAAGAAAACAATATATATTGTATTTCAATAAAATATTAGAGCAAAAATGTACTGAAAATAATTTTACATTCTTTGATGTTTATAATCACTATGTAGATGCAGAAGGTTTTTTATGTAAAGAATTAAGTGATGGAGGTGTTCATATAAAAAAGGGGGTGTATATACAGAATTTTATAGATGAACATTTATTATAATTACTTCTTTTTAATTTTTAAGACATTGCTTTTGGTGACCTTCTTACCAGCAGCAGCTGGTTTCACTTGTCCAGATTGAATTTTTTCACGTTTTTGTCTGTATGTCATATAATTCTTCTTGAAAGTAGCTAATTCACCTAACCACATCTGTTCTAATGTAGTATTTGTTAACACAGTCAACTCCATTTGTGTATCATCTTTTTCTTTCATGATGGATGCAACATTCTCATCGGTGACTGAGTCCATTGGCATTTTGACCAAATATTTGTAATCATCATCAATCTTATCAAATTTCATACCTTCCAATAATTCAGTAACTTGATTTGCTTTTTTACGACGCAAATCAATAGAACCCTTAAGATTTTCTTGAATATATCGTGCACGATTAGATAAACGAATTAACTTGTGATTCATATTTTTAATTAGGAATTCCTTCCTCTTATGATATACACCAAGTCTAACATCATAAAATTCATCGGCAATTTCCTCAATAGAATCGTATTTATGCAATCTACAATCTTTGTTAAACATATGCATATTTGTAGCACTATTCGTAGTAGACAATTTCAAAATCTTATGAACACCATTGCAGCCATATTCATCAATAGTTTGTTCTAATTCGCGCAATGAACCTCGTGGGAATACAACAGTAATATCAACGGATACCTCTGTAGAAATAGATGTGAAATCACGAATACTGGGGGTTACTTTCTTACCATTTTTGCTGGTTCCATCCATCAATGATTCAAGGAAAGTAGTATATGGCATAGTCCATGTACCAATAGGTAATTCTGTAATACGGATTTTATCTTCGGCAATCTTTTCGTACACTCCCTTAATCAAATATTTCTTATCTGCGATGCGTTGAACAGTACCCTTAAAACCTTCATAGTAAGGAATAAAATCAATATCTTTTGTATTTTTATTATTCAATTTCTTTGTCAAATATTCTACGATTGTTAGTGGATTGTATGATGCAATATTACACGAAAATCCAGTACCAATACCTGAAATACCATTGATTAATGCGAAAGGAATAATTGGAACATAATATTCAGGTTCAACAACAGTACCGTCATCATTTAAATATTGTAAGACAGAATCATCCGCGTCTGGGAAAATACTACGAGTTAATGTATTTAGTTGTGTAAAGATATATCTCTCAGATGCACTATCATCACCTCCATGTAATCTTGTGCCAAATTGACCGTTAGGTTCCAATAGATTAATATTGTTAGAACCTACAAAGTTTTGTGCCATATTTACAATTGCACCATTTAAACTTGCTTCGCCATGATGATATGCACTATGTTCTGATACATATCCTGAAAATTGTGCTACTTTAATTTCACTTGTTAGTTTACGTTTAAATGCTGAGAATAAGATTTTTCGTAATGAAATCTTAAGACCATCAACCATATTGGGAATGGAACGTGCACAATCGTAAGTACTAAAATGAATCATTTCATTGTTGATAAATTGTTCATATTGAACCGAAGGAGTGCTTGTATTAAGATATGCGTCTTTATCATACGATTCCAGCCATTGTTTTCTATCATCAGCACGTTTTTTATTAAATATTTTGTCAATAGTATCATCACTATTTGCACCAGAATATACAAAATCAACAATCTTTTTATTTGCAAAATAGTTTTTAAATTCGGCAGATGTAGATGTACCAAGACCCTTAAAATACTTTACATTCCATCCTGCTGAACCATTTTCACCTAAGCTATTTTTCCATGTATTATACTCACCATCATTATAGAATAGTAGCGTTTGATTTCCCTTTTTGGCACGTAAAATCGGTGTATTCATAAATGATAGGAATCCTGGGATTTTTGTCAATGATCCCCATTCACTGTGGAATAAATTAATACATAATCCCTTAATATGGGAGCCATCTAAATCTTGATCAGTCATATACATAATTTTACCGTATCGTAAATATTTATGAACATCTTGTATAGTTTCATATTCACGACCCGTTTCTAATCCAAGAATTTTTTTGATTTCATTAATTTCTTTGTTTTCACTAATTTTCTTTATTTGTTCACCTCTTACATTCAATAACTTACCTTTTAAAGGATAAATACCAATTGTGTTACGGTCATCACTTGATAACCCAGATACAATACCAGATAAAGCTGATAGCCCCTCACACAAAATAAGAATACAATCTTTTGAATTAACAGTTCCACTATGGTTTGCATCAATTAGATTGGCAATGCCTCGTACGGATTTTGTTTTAGAGCCATCGGTCTTCTTAGCAAGTTTATTATCTTTTGCTTCAATTAATGAACATGCGACATCCATTACTCCTAATTTGGCAATCTTTTCAATAAATGTATCACTAACTTGACATGTTGAACCGAATTTAGCCGATGGTGTATTCATATAATCTTTGGTTTGACTATCAAATGATGGATTTTCAATATCACAGCGTAGGAATAAAATAATTTGTTCTTTGATTGCTGCTGCATTTACCTTGATTTTTTTCTTTTTTTCAATATAATCGCATAATTTACGAACAATTTGACCAGTAATATAATCAACATGTTTACCTCCCTTGAAAGTACAAATACCATTTACAAAGGAAACCTGCATAAACTCATGATTTGGTGAAATCGCGACTGCATATTCCCAACGTTCATCTGGATGTTCATATACACGTTTTGTTGTATCCTTAGCACCAATATACAAATCAATATATTGTTGGAAATTCTTCACATTGATTGTAGTATCATTACAGCTCACCTTGATTTTTTTAATAGAATGGTCAGTTATTGCACCAATGTCATAAATACGTTTACGCAACAAGGCTAACATATCATGTGTTATCCCGTTTATACCAAACCTCTTATAATCAGGACGGAATGTAACCTTTGTATAAGATTTAGCAGTTGTCGCAACCTTAGTAATCTTTGGTGGGTCAATTCTGTCAAGATTATCATGAAACTCTTGAATATATTTGAGTCCACGTGTATGGTCAACAGTTTCTACACGACCATATGTAGACCAAATAAGAACCAACTTAAACCCAAATCCATTTTTTCCTCCAACAATACGTTTTTCATTTTTATTATAATTTGTTGATGTACGTAAATGTCCAAATATCATTTCAGGAATCCACAAGTTATTTTCAGGGTGTTTAGCAATATCAATACCATTACCATCATTAGCCATTGTAATTGTACCATCTTCAGTAATAGTAGTATCAATATATGTTACAAATCGCTTTGATATCATTGGTGAATGAATCATTCTTATAACATGGTCTCTGCAGTTTACAATACCTTCGTCAAATAACTTGTATAATCCTGGAATATATTCAATATCACGATAACAAATTTTATTGTTTGCTTCATCATAGACCCATAATGAGGCATCTACATTTTCAACTGAACCAATATATGTATCAGGATTATCTAAGATATGTTGTTTATCAGTTTTTTGTTGGTATTGTAAAGCAAGTTCATCATTTTTGTTTGCTTTAACCGATGCTGTAGATTTAGTCTTTAAGGAAGCCATATTCAAAATATACAATAGAATATTACGAAGGGTTTAATTCAATTTTATGAAAGAAACAAATATCGGCATATATATATTTAAAAATGCCTCAAAAACCAAGTATGTTTGATATTAATAAATTTTGCAATGGTGAGCGTTCTACATGTAATAATATTGGATATTCAAGAATTAATACTGCCGGAAATGACCCATCACTAAGCAATAAAATGCAATATTCTCAAATGTTACGTTCTCGTAGATTTAAGAATGTTCGGAATACAACTGTAGGTCCGCCCATCGTAAAACAAGAATTACCAGTATATCGTTTTCCTACTGGTTATATTTTCGCTGAGTCTTCTAAATAATTTAGATGATTTCATTATATTTTATTTCTATAGTATATAATGAAACGTCCTGTTCGTGGAGATGATGGTAAATACCATTTGAAAAGTGGAGTATTTGATGAACTTTTTGGTTCTCGTATACAAGTTATGAATGGCACTGCGTATAAAACCAGTGGTGAACTCAAAAAAAAAGATTTAATGATGAACAAATGGGGTCGCATTGTTTCTTCCAAGAAACATAAAACCGCCAAAAAAGAAAAACGTTTAGAGAAGCACGGATATTTCGCAAAGAAAGGTAAATTCGGTTATGTTAAGAAAACCGCTCGTAAAAGCCGTAAAAGCCGTAAATCAAAGAAACAATCAGGTGGTGCTGAATTAAGCCCTGCAGAGTTATAATTACACTGCATACCAATCACCTGATATAAATTTAGAATCTATAATATATTCTTGGTAATTATCAAATATATATTTTTCAAAATATCCTTTACTAATTATTTGACGACGATTATTATTTGTCACATTTGTTGTTTGTGAACCAGATACAGATTTACAATAGAATATATATGCATCATATATTGAAATATTTTGACATATTGGTGGGGAAGAAACCCTCATTGTATCTGATACTATGCTCATATGGTCATTTTGTAATTGCATTTTAAGAGCGTCCATTGATACTTGAATTTCAAGTTGTTTATCCCATAAACAACAACGAACCTTTGATATATATTTATCCCGATCAATTTCAATAGATGGATGATAATATACAATTAAATCTACCATTTGTTTATCATTTAATTGTGGTACGAATTCATTATTTGTTTCACACCATTTACGGAATAATATTAATAATTCATCAATCTCTAACTCATATTCAGTATCGTCTTCTATTATAGTTTCATTCCAGAAATCCAAAAATTTATGTATTGATGGTATGAATTTACTACATACACCAATAAAGCTATCAGTTGTAGAGTTATAATATTTTTCTAACTTTTCCATTAACATTGTTTTTAATGATTGTAAAAATACTACTGCAGGTAGGCACTTCTCTCCTAAGAATTGTTTCCATAAATATTGCATATTCTTCCATGTTATTTGTGGGACACGTACATTAGATGTTTTTGTATTATCTAATATTTGTACAGGTGATATTGTATTATTTTGGGTTTCATCTATATCTATTACGGTATTTACAAATTCATTTATTAACTCATGTATATTCATATTTTTCATAAAATACACATATGTTGGTAAATTTACATTATTGCAATAATTTTCTATATAATCATCTGCTGAATTATATCGTAATGAATAATGACATGCTACACATAATATATCTGGTACATTTTGGTTTATTATTTGTCCATATGTTATCTCTGATTTCACATTGCTATTTATATTTATTAATCGGCAATCTTCATATTTATGATCATGATATTTATATTTAAAAGTCTGTGATAAATTGCAGCCAATAAACATTTGACTCATATGATTTAACTGGGTTAGAAAAAATTTAGCATTCGGATCTATAAAATATATCAATGATGAATTTTTACGAAATATATTATCACCCAATATTGTCAAAAAATGCTTTGTTTCTGCACGTGTTTTAAATATTATAGGGCACAATCGGTCTATTACTGATTGAATTGTTGCAGATTCAGGAACAGTATGTAATAAACTTGTTTCGCGAATTCTCTTCATTATATTCAAACGGGTTTTTTGTTTCCATGACATTAATGAACCATCTCGGTTTAGTAAATTCAATACATTATACAATATATCATCTTCATTGAACAACTGATAATGAATTCCATCATAATAAAAGAAATTATCAGTAGATGCTATGTAAAAATATTGATTATTGTTTAAAAAACTTTGAATAAATGTATCTTGTTCATTTGTCAATTCATTAAATCGTATCACTCGTTGATTATGTGATTCATTCATATTTTCAAACATATTAGCTATTTGATTACAAAAATATGTATTTATTTTTTGATACATATAACTATTTGATTCATATTTATCAAATATGTCATTTACTATTTTATTTGCTCGTTCTTTATTCTTTTCTTTACTGTTATCGTTTACCAAATCATTTTCCATGTCTATTTTAATAAAGTAATATAAAGTTATTGGTTTATATTACTTTTTTTAATTATATTGTCACCACGCTATGTATTTTTGTTGATTTATAATATTCGTTACTTGAATCTACCATAGACGCTAATATATATTTCGAAATTATCATTTTTGATTGTAATAATTGTTCACTTGGTAATACTGCAAACCATTGATATTTTGTACGTTGTAACACTTCATCTGCCGGAATATAAATTCCCATAGTACGATTATCCAAGTCTAAATATGCTTCTTCCATTAAATTATCTAAAACTATCTGGTCACCTTTTGTTGTTTTTATACCTACATTTTCACCGCCTATTAAATCCATTTTATTATCATGAATCATTTGTTGACATTTTCTTGATAATGAACCTACGAAATCATATTCAGTTGTTGGGTGCATTTTATTAGTAGATTTTATAAATTCTACCAACTCTTTAATATATTTATCATTCTTTGGTGCACCCATTATATAAGTACTTGGAACAAATGATTTATCGGTTGTTCTATTTATCATATCACATGTTTTGTTTATACTTTCACATACAAATGGTTTACCAGTACTTATCATATCATCATAAAACGGTTTTAATTTTTTTATGCATAAAAATGAATTAGGTACTACCAATCCACCATATATTTCTAATAATCGTACCATACCTAATTCACGATATTGTGATTTTGTTGGTTCTGGCATGGTTCTGACATTAACATCCCATGATGGTAGTAATTTATTAAATGATTCATCGTCTATTAAACATATATTAAAATCATCACCGCAATGATTTATGATTGATTTAATTATTAAATGTAAATATGGTTGATTTAAATCGGTTGTATTTCGCGATTGGAAATCTTTCCATGTTCTTGCGTTAATTTCATATTTGGAATGAATCCACAGTTTGGGTCGGTTATACCCATACAATGGAGATTCATTTAATAAATAATCTTGTATTATCTTATACTCGTCGTTTGTTTCTAATTTTTCTTTAGTATTTGCAATTAGGGTTGACCCTACATATATTAACCCAAAAGCAATAACATAATGTGAGACATTCTTTATACCAAATACCATTGTACTATCTTTTATATATTATGATAGTATATTTTATTGTTATTAGATAATCGTGTTATCAATAATAAATTAAATAATCTATTTTGTAGTTTGATTCATTATATTTCATTTGAGAATTAAATCTTATTATATTTTTCTTGCATATTTGTCGTATTATATTTAACAGTGATTTATATGTCATTTCGCGCGTTAAATAAAACCATTTACTCGCAAAATAATATTCTTTTAAATCCCTACAAAAATCTTCATGATAATTATGAAATATCATTTTACGATATGCATTCATGTCAACTAAATAATAATTTTCTTTTTTTAAACATATTTTATCTAATAAATCAAATAATAATTGTGATGGTATTGGATATTTTATTATTTGATTAGACATTGCATAATAATAACATATATTTTATATTATTATTAATCATTATTCTTCTAAATCCTTAGAATAATTTTAAATTATTCTGTAGCAGCGTCAGCAGCATCCTTCTCAGCAGCAGCCTCAGCAGCGGCCTTCTCAGCAGCGGCCTTCTCAGCAGCGGCCTTCTTAGTGGTAGTCTTCTTAGTGGTAGTCTTCTCAGCGGCAGCCTTCTCAGCGGCGGCCTTCTCAGCAGCGGCCTTCTCAGCAGCGGCCTTCTCATCAGCAGCCTCAGCAGCAGCCTTCTCAGCGGCAGCCTTCTCAGCGGCAGCCTTCTCAGCGGCAGCCTTCTCAGCGGCAGCCTTCTCAGCGGCAGCCTTCTCAGCGGCAGCCTTCTCGGCGGCAGCTTGCTCAGCGGCAGCCTTCTCGGCGGCAGCTTGCTCAGCGGCAGCCTTCTCGGCGGCAGCTTGCTCGGCGGCAGCTTGCTCAGCGGCAGCTTGCTCCGCGGCAGCC
>Ga0228614_1000959_pt1 | contig 13861 bp, 11 predicted proteins | sample 15DmetaG_FD_190531 | JGI IMG/M metagenome (GOLD analysis project Ga0228614, IMG submission 190531) | Seawater microbial communities from Monterey Bay, California, United States - 15D | ecosystem: Environmental > Aquatic > Marine > Coastal | place: USA: California | collected 2016-10-13
TTATCTCAGAGAAGGCGAGACGTATCAAATTGCCCAAAGTGGGGCCTCAACGGGGGACGGCACATTGAGTGATACCCGAATTTACGGTGTTTACGACGTAAATGGTGTTCGGGTGCATGTGGGCGATGATGACGGAGGGGTCGGCTACAACTCTCAGCTTGACTTCACGGCTTCGTATTCTGGGGTGCACTATGTTCAGGCAGGATCATTTGGAAATAATCGCTCCGGGACCTATGAGCTGAGTGTTGCGAACACGTCGGGCGCGTCGGGTTCGGAAAATATGACGGTGTTAAACATGTCGGTTAATGCAGACCGACTTTCTGCAGACCGACTTTCTGTTGCGGAAGCGGCTGGATCAGACGCTTTGGCCCAGAGCTTTGCAGATATTAACGACGATCTGACAAATGTTGGCACCGTAAATAGGGATGGAGTGTTTCGGGGCGTGTTGAACGCAGCCGGGGATCGCGATATGGTTGCCGTTTATCTCAGAGAAGGCGAGACGTATCAAATTGCCCAAAGTGGGGCCTCAACGGGGGACGGCACATTGAGTGATACCCGAATTTACGGTGTTTACGACTCAAATGGTGTTCGGGTGCATGCGGGCGATGATGACGGAGGGGTCGTCTACAACTCTCAGCTTGACTTCACGGCTTCGTATTCTGGGGTGCACTATGTTCAGGCAGGATCATATGGAGATAATCGCTCCGGGACCTATGAGCTGAGTGTTGCGAACACGTCGGGCGTTAGCGATACTGGTAACGATCTGAGTGCCGTAACTATTAACGCGCCCAATGGCGCGTATTTTGACTGTGTCCCGAATTATAGTGCGGTCGGTGCGAATGCGAGTATCACTGGGGTTTCTGCTTGTGCCGCGAATGCCAGCGCCAATGGTGTGAATGCGAGGATCACTGGGGTTTCTGCTTGTGCCGCGAATGCCAGCGCCAATGGTGTGAATGCGAGCATCACTGGGGTTTCTGCTTGTGCCGCGAATGCCAGCGCCAATGGTGTGAATGCGAGCATCACTGGGGTTTTGGGCTGTGCCGCGAATGCCAGCGCCAATGGTGTGAATGCGAGCATCACTGGGATTTCGGGCTGTGCCGCGAATGCCAGCGCCAATGGTGTGGATGCGAGCATCACTGGGATTTCGGGCTGTGCCGCGAATGCTAGTCTTGCAGGTGTGAATACAGGGTTTACGCCAATCAGTAGCTGTGCTGCGAATGCGACCATCGGTGGAGTCTCTGCAAATCTTTACCCACGCGCAGCATATGTCGTTGCTTGTGGTGTTGATTTGGGGGGCGGTGTGGATTTTGGTGTGTGTGCAATTAACATCATGCCTTTAATGCCGTCTTGCTAGCGCTATAGCAGCGTTGGTAACCGAAATTCATCGTTCGCATCACGGGGACCCGCTCGGTTTGTTTTGATTTAATATGTGGGTATTGCGCGAAGCTGGCTTTGTCAGGCGCGATAACTGGGGAGAGATGATAAGCGAATGTTAGCGCGGGCGGGGCTCCAAATCGGGCCATGAGGTAATCCTTCCAAAAACGGGTGGGATGAAGAAATGGGGCTTTCTGGCGGATATAACCTGAGAAGGTTTACGGTGAAAATTCATAAAACCGGGAGATCAAATGGGCCATAGATGCGGCTACATTTTCGGAATGTCGCGGAGCAAAAGACCTTCAGTTTACGCCTGCGGACTGCGCCGGGGCGGGAAGATGTATCAAGACCATCCCGCAGATTATGGAGGCTCAGGCACAAGACGTCGATTGATCCGCGGCTACGAACTCATCTCTATACTGGTGAGAAAAATGCGTTTGCGATAATATACGGCACAGTTTAGGGCATAGGGGGATAAAATATGACTTACACCGATAAGCGGATTAATTGGGCACGTTCGATAAAGAACGCGAGCGGCGCGCAGAACAATATCAGCCATACAAGTCTAAAGCGCTCCCGATATAATATAGTGGTGAAGCTCAGCGATGGTGGCGCGCTGATTTTCAATTCATCAACAAGAACTCTGGCGCGTCTTTCTGCTGATGAGCTTGGGCAGTATGACAGCTTTGTTTCGGAGAAACCAACACCGCTGAGCGCCAGTCTGGCGGCAGATGGCTTTCTTGTCGGCAGTGCCCGAAATGAGCTTACTGAAACAAAAGTCAAATACCTACAGGCCAAGAGAGATTCCTCCCTCCTGCTATTGACCATTGCCCCAACGATGGCATGCAATCTTGCCTGCGGATATTGTTTTCAGGGTTTAAACAAAGATCTAGACAAGGCATCGCGCGATCACCCCGATGAAATCATTGAGTTTATCAAATCCAAATTGGAGGGTGTAAACAAGATATCAGTCACTTGGTACGGTGGCGAGCCGCTGATGGCAAAGGAAAATATATATTCGACATCAGACAAGATCATCTCGCTATGTGACAGATATGGGATCGCCTACAGCTCGAGTATTGTTACCAACGGCTATTTTCTAGATGTGAAGGTGGCACAACAGCTTTGGTCACGTAGGGTCACAAGCGCGCAGGTGACCATTGATGGGCTAGAAAAAACGCATGACAAGATGCGTCCTTTGATCTCAGGTCGGGGCTCCTACAAAAAAATTATCGAGAACATCGGAAATGTTTTGGAGCAAACACCACTGACCGTCGCGATGCGTGTGAACGTGGGTAGGGAGAATGTTGATGAGTGCAACGAACTTCTCGATGAGATGAAGAGACACGGGTTTGATAAGCGCCCCAATTTCCAGCTTTACTTTTCGCCAATAGACGCGGCTACAGAAGATTCAGGTACAGCATTTGACGTATCGCTGTCCAAAGAAGAGTTTAATAAGGCCGTAGTCAAATTGACAATGCGTGGCATTGAGATGGGGCTGATTGCACAAATCGAGGCGCCGGGCGGGTTTTTGGGAATGTGCGTCGCAGCACATGACAATGGATTTGTAATTACTCATAGGGGAGACATACACAAATGCTGGGAAACAGCGCATGACCCTAGAAAACGAGTCGGTGAAATTGCCAAACCGGAAAAGATCCCCGACAATCTTAACAAGAAAATATGGGATTCTTGGACACCGTTTGATAGTGACGTGTGTAAGGCTTGCAAGATTTTACCTATGTGCGGCGGTCATTGTGGTCATAGGTTTATATATAGTGGTGCGGGCAACGACTTTGCGCTTCCGTGTCCAGAATGGAAATGGAACACAGCTGAATATATCTTTGCACGAGCAAAGGCCTTGGGGGCTGTTCGTGATGAAGATTGGATGGACGGTGCATCCACATCTATTGCGCTTCAATCTGGAGAAAGACACTCTCCTGAGAGCCTTTTGGCGGCGCAGTCCAAGGTCATTGACCGGGTGAATGAGGTAAGCTTTACGTCAATAGATCGCGACTACATTCTATCGGGAGATGGCCGTGACTTCGAATAAAGCGATCTTTTCGTTTCCCTTTGATGATGTAGAATAGTGTGATGGCACGGCTGTTTCGTATATCCTACCTTAAAGGTGCTTCAAATGAATTGGATGACGTGGCTTATTCGGTGCCAAATCGCCGAATGTCCTATTATTGGATAACACTTTTTGTTTTATCCTTGGGGATTACCGTTGTGGTTGGTTGGCTAATGCTTGCACGCATTCCAGTCACCATTCAAGCAAATGGAATCATAATGCCCTTGGGGGGCATCCGCGAGCTATCGTCACTCGGTGCTGGATTGGTCAAGGAACAAGTCGTTGAAACAGGAAGTAAGTTTAAGGTTGGGGATGTCGTATTGAAAATGTCCGCACCAACATCTACGGCGGCGTATCAACAAAGCTATAACATGTATAGATCGAGTGCCGAATTTGTTCACGAACAGCTTGCAGCCTCTCACGAGGAATATGAAAAACGGCGCTCGCAGCTATTAGAACAGGTCGAAACAAACAATCGGACAATAGCGCGCCTAGAAAGAATTAAGAGTAATTATGCGACGGCCTTACAAAGCAAAGAAGCAGCGATCGGAGAGATTTTAGCTTCTCAGGAAGTGGCCTCCAAGGCGGTGGAACAAATGTTTTCCGAGCGGCTTCAGCACACAGAGCAACTAAAAAGCAAAAACCTTATTTCTCAGCAGGCATATATTGATTTTGCTTTGCGGCGCACACAAGCCATTTCGTCAACAGTTAATGTGATAGAACTTCGTGAACAAATAAAAATTGACAGAGAACGCGCGCAACGCGAGCTCAGTGACATAAGTGAAAAAATCGACAATCAAAAATCTGATTTATTGGGTATAGAGGTCAATTTGGATAAGTTGTTGAGCACCAGAAAACAAGAAACGTTTCAAGCCAATCAGACGTTGATTGAACAAGCGAATGAACTTGTAAATACGGAGCGTTCTTTGTGGCTGTCTGAGAATGTCATGGCACCTTATGACGGCGTTGTTGTTGCCCTGAAAGTCCGGCCTGGTGAGCAATTGGACTCCGGGGATAAAATAGGTCTGGTGTCGTTGACCGAACAATCAAGAGCGCTTATGCTTTTGATGTCGCCGGCCGCCTCCACCGGAAGCCTGACCTTAGAGCTTGGACAGAGTCGCGTACCGTTACGCTATTCATCATCTCCGGAAAGTTTTTCCCGAGAAATTAGTAAATCACTCGTTGAACTATTCCCCAATCAGAGTTTTGTTGTCACCGAAAAAGGCAACCGGTTTATTATAGCGTCAAAAGATGCGAAGGATATTGGCAGAATTGACGAATTGAGAATAGCCGATTCAGATATACGTGACATTAATTCAGTCCCCGTTTTTGCGTCCATCATGGGCATTGGTGATGATTGGCGGGATCGGGAACTGACAATGATTGCACAATTGAGGAAGGAAGACGGACGGCGGGTTCAGCAGGGGCAGGAAGTCTACATTCAACCAAATTATGAAAATTCATTTATTGGCGGGGAAATCAGCGGGCGTGTGGCACGCGTTGGGAAGTATTTGACAACCCCATTTGAGACAGAGGCTCTTGTCGGCAGCGCTCAATTATCTGAAGAGTTATCCAGAGGATCACGAAGCTCAGTTTTTACCGCTATTATAGAATTAGATCGAGCAGACTCAGGTGATCTTATTGTCAAAGGCCCTCCTCTGACACGCCCACTTACGCCAGGGGTATTGGCATCTGCAAAAATCACGTTAGAGGCGCGATCACCGATGGGGATAATCGTACCATTCTACGCCGACTTGTTTGGGAACTGAGAGAAAGAGGATACTATAGGTATGCGCGCAGCCACAGAAGAAGAAATCGCACGAAGACTGGATCTTAAGATACTACGGGAGTTTCGGGACAATCCTGCAGATGTTCGTAAGACACGAAACTGGTTTATTGAAAACTGGGCGGATAGTCCTAATCTCGCGGGCCTATCATTATCAGACAAGAAAGCGATTGCGCGTTCGACTGCCGAGCAAGACCAGGCGGCGGTAAAGAGCATTGTAGATTATAATTTTGAGCCGCATTTTGTCTCTACAATGAAACCTGTGCAGTTGAGAGACTATTTTCTGGATGTAACGAAAATATTTGATATTGATATTCAAAATACTTTCCCTAACGCAGGTAGAACGCCTCTCTTGATAGAGGGGCTACACCATCGGTGTTCGTTTTCCTTCGTTTTTACATTGATTGCCAAGTTTCTTATGCCCGAATTCGGCTACAATAGTTTTATTACTTTCTATACCCAAGACGAGCCCGATATCAGGTTGGTTGGGTCTAAAAACATAATTGACAATATGCTGGGCGGGCGCGCTTCAGGGATCAAATTAAGTGGAGGCTGGTACCGACGACTACGAACAGAGATGACGGATCGAACGGTGATTTTTTATATGGGAGATATGGCACCTAAGCTATTTCCTAAGAATAAATCAAAAATAAATCGTTTGGTTTTGACGTCAGATGCGGCGCCTGATTTTGAAGTGGATGTCTTGTCGGATGCAGCCAGGCTGGCACAAAAGCTTGGGGCGGAACATTACAGCTGGGATATCAAGAAGAAAGATACTCTGAGATTGAGGCGAGTTGAGGCCGATGATAAAGCTGATTTGACAGTGCCAGTTTATGATTGGGTTTTTTGGCCTGCGTTGGACGATTTATACAGTTCGTGACGTCACAGATATTTATATGCTGAGCTCATTGCAGATAGCGAATTTTGTTGCTCCTGTGCTTGTGAGCAAGGCTTCTTTGGAAGGTATTTCCAGCTCTAAGCGGATTGAGGCTGAAGAAGTCTTGCATATTCTTGAATTTGACCTTGGGCTCTTTTCTGTCCCGAGTTTGGATACGAGCGGCGTCAAAAATCATTTCTTATCGCTGTGCGATCACGACGTTTACGGAAAAGTGCTCGTGATGCCACGAAGTGGTCTCGTGTATGGCCATATATATGATTTGATGCTCCTTGAAACTGGTGAAAAGCTGACTGTTGAAAACTTTGATGTAGCCGGTGTTGTTTCGGTAAAATACCTGTTTGAACCGTTTAAGATAGAGCATCTGGAAGACAGAAAGCAGTGTGTAAAATATGTTCAAAAACAGTCGGGCGGTCTTCTCAGACTATCGATGACGTATCAATGGATTTCCGCGTTTGCAGCATCGTCCTTGTTTATTGCCAACTATACAATACTATTGTTTTTTTTGCCCACTCGTAATCTAGAAGCGTATTTTCAAGTCGCAATTCTTCTCGCTTTTGTCGCACTCCTCTATGTAATTTTGACGTATTTACAGAAGGCTTCTGAAGCCATCGCGACATCATATATTAATGAACGCCTGGAGATTTTAAAGTATATCGTTTTGTGGTCTTTAAGCCCAACATTCGTTCGAAAACACGGTTTAAATTTTGTGTTGTTACAAGTAGACCAATTAACATCCGCAATACGTGCCGAGCTAGAATTACGTAAATTGGTCATTCCGATAGTCGCACTGCTTCCTATTTTGATTTTGCTATATGTGCGCGTGCCAAGCTCTTTGTTTTGGATCGTGTTATGTTTTTCGATATTAGGTGCCATTCCATCATATCTTATGCAGCTGAAGTCAAAAAATTTAATTCCGCTCCTATATGGGAGACGACAAAAAAACACTCAGGAATTAAATTGGATGATTTCCAATATATCAAAATCCCGCCATTATAATACCTTGGATATTCATGTGTCCAAGTGGAAGAAATCCCTTGAAGTAGAAGGGGCCGTTACGTGGTATTTAGGGCGGCGAAAGAGCTTTGCAGACGGGGCTTCGGCTTTGTTTTCCGGACTATCTTACATTGTTACATTTATTGCGCTTGCCGTTATTATAAGGCTCTCGCAAGGGGAGGGGAATGAGCTGACCGTCGGGTATGCGTTCATTATATTTTACTTGGTCGCGCAATTAAATTCCTTTGTGCCGCGACTTATCATTTTGATTACAACGCTCACAGAAGCAAACCACCGCTGGCAAGGCATCACACCTATTCTTAATGAAGCACAAAATATCAAGAAGCTCGCGGAGCCTACGGTTCAATCCGGAAATCCAAGCGTAGAATTCAATAAATTGCGGCTTCCATATGGCTGTCGATTTGAAGAGGGTGATAAACTAACACAACGATTTGATGGAGCTCAGTTAATACAGATAGCCGGAAATTCGGGTGCCGGTAAATCTACTTTCTTGAGGTGTTTGCTTGGTATCGTGCGCCCCCGATCAGGCTCGGTTTTGGTGCATGATGCAGATCCTGTATCGTTCTCTCAAGATGAAAGGCGGCGTATATTTTCTTATATTGATCAAAACACACAGCTCCTCCCAGGTACCATTAGAGACAACTTGTCGGTTTATAGTTCCATTGGAAATAGCGACCGCTCGCTTTGGGAGATTTTGGAACGTGTGCAGCTACAGGATATGGTAAAGTCACTACCAATGGAATTGGATACGCTTGTTTCAGATGGCGGCACTAATTTTTCAACCGGTGAACGCCAGCGAATTGCTCTGGCTCAGTGCTTGGCCAAGGGTAGTTCGGTTCTGGTTTTAGATGAGGCAATGTCCGGACTTACCGAACAAATGGAAGGCGAGATATTTAGAAATATCATCCCTCTGTTTGGTCAGGTGTATTTCGTGTCCCATAGAGAACAAATGGGAAAAATTTCCGACGCCGTTATTCGACTGAGGGATAGAACATGACCCATTATACGCGACAGCTGCTGCAAGGAAATGCGGCGGACTGTTCTGCAACATGTGTTAGAATTATATCGGAGTTTTTCGGCCAGCATGTCTCATATGTTGAAATGAGGGCGCTATGTGGCGTTGGACGCGAGGGCGCCAATGTTTCTCAAATCAAGAGGGGAGCAGAGAAGCTTGGCTTCCAATGTCTGATCAAGAAAAAAGGTGTCGTAGCACTTTCGCGACAAGAAACCCCCTCGATACTGCACTGGGATGCTCGGCATTTTGTTGTACTTGATCGCGTGAGAAACGGAACATTTTATATCAATGACCCCGCAGTGGGGCGCAGAAAGCTGACCAAAGAGGAATTCCAAAAGCACTACACAGGAATATGTGTGGAAATAACTCCGGGCAGAGAAATGAGAACTGCGCGAACGCCCTTAAGCCTGCACGTGATTTTGGACTTGCTCGATACCCAGACACGGCGATTGTATTCGATTTTTGGTCTTGCTGTACTGACGGGTGGAATATTATTTCTTCTCGAGGTTTTCGTTGCGGGAATTGGGAATATTTTTTATGATTTCATCCTGGAATATAGCCTTCTTTTATGGATGTTGCCGCTCGTTATGGGCGGCATTATTGTGCTCGCATTTCGTTTTGCAGTGAAGCACACGCTTAATACCCAGATTGACCATAAGCTTGAGCAAATTACGCGACGTGTGAAGGAAAGCTACATAGGTCAAATGCTGGAGCAGCCAATTGAATTTTTTGAAGGACATCAGCCAGGTGAGATCGCAAGTAGATTGGAGGATATTGAAGACGGTTTGCTGGCGATGAGACAGCTCATTAAATTTCTTGGAAATCAACTTCTGGTTGCTCCATTCAGCGCGATCACCTTATGGTATATTGATCCTATATTCGCGATTGCTCTAATTGGTCCCAGTATCGTTTTGATTGGCGCATTGCTAATATCAAGCACACATGACAGCGATTTGAGCCTCCAGGCGGAGGATGCAAAAGCGAGTTACGACTCTATTCAGGTTCGTAGGACCGCTGGATACGAGAGGTTTTATGCCGCCGGGTTGCAAAAACATCTCGTCTTATCTTCAGTTTCAATGATGGCGCATAGTGAAAATATGCGTCTGCGAGAGGCGCTTCGACGCATCCCTGAAGAAACGCTGACCGCATCTATCGACGCACTGGGATTGCCTTTTGCGACATTTGTAGGATGCTACTCGTTGATTGTAGGCGAGTTGACATACGGTGCCTTTGCTTTCTCCATTGTTATTGCGATGTTTTTGATAGCCGAATTAAAAAAAACCGTCAGCACCGTGCAAGCTGTCTCCAGAGCGCGGCTAAAGGTTGGACGGCTAATAGACACGTTTCACACCATCAAGGAGGGCTTACCGAAGTCTTCGACACGCGACACCGATTCAGATCAAACACGGCGTCCACTGGTACAAAATGGCCCGACCCCTGTGGTTGGGTGCGATCATATTACATATAGTTATGTGGGGGCTGGCAAACCGATCTTTTCGAACGTCACTTTTAAAATTTACAACGAAATCGTCTGCATAACTGGGGCAAGTGGTTCGGGCAAGACCACGTTGCTTGAAATTATAGCCGGAATTCGAACACCAACATCAGGGTGTGTCTATTTTAACGGAGAGCCCATTTCGGAGAATGCACAAGCAGGATATGTTTCATCAAACGAAGCTGTCGAAAATGGAACGTTGCTTGATATTTTGTCGGTCACGCCATCTGTTCGAAAATCTGATATCACGGATGCATTAAGAGATGTCCAGCTTTGGGGGCGCTTGGGTTTTTATGTAGATTCAAATAGTAATATCCAAGTCAATCAAATGGGTCTAAGCTTTGGTGAAGTGCAAAGATTGTATTTGGCGCAAGCTATTTTGTACGGGACCGGTATCGTGATTTTTGATGATGCATTTGCTCATTTGTCGCTGGAACAAAGTAAGGAGATTGTCCAGAGGTTAAAAGAGCGCAACATCACCGGAATATTTACGTCCCAACGCCCGGAAATTATTGCGCTTTGTGATCGTGTGTTTACACATGGGACGTGAACTTCCCAATCAAAATAAAGAGGTTCCCGTTTTAGGTTTGGATGATCGAGCAATCCATTACATTCTATTTTCTATCGCAGTCACACTATCCTCAGTAACGGTAGTATTTTTGGCAAACACTATCCTTTATGACATAAGGGCAGCTGTTTTAAGTCTATATTCTGTATTCCAATTGACGCTCGTTTTCATATTCTTGATCTGGAAAAAAACTAAGAATATCAAAACCATATATTCCTGGTTTGCTTCGCATCAACAAATCACCGGTGTTGATATTATTTGCTCCATAATTTTGTTGGTTGGGTGTATGGCTGCAACCCTATTTTTTCTTAATACACGTGAAGTCGCGGCCACTTCGATAGTCACACTTTTTGCGTATCACTTCTTTTTGATAGCGCTTCCAGAGGAGGCAGTATTTAGAGGGATCGCATTTGATGGCTTTAAGCTTCGGCCGACCCACGGATTATTTTTCTCAGCGTTTCTTTTTGCATTTTGTCACATTAACAACGGTGCTCAATGGTTGCCGTACTATGCGGCGCTTGGGCTAATGTTTGGAGTGTTAAGGTGGACCGGATTTTCAATTCTATGGCTTGCTATATGTCATGCCATTTGGAATGTTTCGATGACACTACTCGCCGATGGTACATTTCGTTTCTCAGCTTCGATCTTCTTCACGTTGGTTCCATTGTTGATCATAACCGCATCCTTGCTATTAGGCCCAGTACGACGGCAATTGAAGTGAACCGTCCCCTGTTTGCCGGGTAACCATACGGCGAGGACCGCGGCTATGCGGCCTTGACGGAGCTTTCGGTTTGGGGCGCTGGTTTCCAATTCCACGGGAGCAGTTCGTACAGGCGTGAGGCCTGCATGTCTGAGATGCGTGCGATGACGTCGGCGAGCCATGCTTGGGGGTCGATGTTGTTGAGTTTGGCGGTTCCAATCAATGTGTACATCGCCGCGGCGCGCTGACCACCACGCTCGGAGCCTACGAAGAGCCAGGACTTCCGGCCGAGAGCCACGCCGCGCAGGGAGCGCTCGGCGGCATTGTTTGTGAGGCAAATCCGTCCATCGTCGATGAACCGCGTGAAGCTGGGCCAATGTTTCGGGGCAAGGAGATAGTCGATGGCCTTGGCCACCTTGGCATGTTTCGACAGAAGGGCGCGCTCGCCGCGCAGCCATTGCTCCAAGTCCGCGACCAGCGGGGCCGACTGGCACTGTCGCATCTTCAAACGCGTCTCCGGGGCTTGCCCGATGACCCTGCGTTCGATCTCAAACAGCGCGTCGATGCGCTTCACTGCCTCGACGGCAATGGGCGAGAGCTCCTTGGGCGACTTACCCTTGCGGATGTTCGTCTGCACGTCAGCTAGCTCGAAGAACTTGCGCCGCGCGTGCGACCAGCACAGAGCCGATGCTACTGGCCCAGGCTTTCGGGCGCCGGCGTAAAGCTGGTTATACCCAGCATAGGCGTCGGCCTGCAGGATGCCCTGCCAACCTGCCAGATGTTGGGCTGGATGTTCTCCGGCGCGATCTCGGGAGAAGCGGAACACGACCGCCGGCGGCGCAGTCCCGTCGAAGGGGCGGTCATCGCGCACATAGGTCCAGAGCCGCGCCGTCTTGGTGCCGCCACGGGCCAAGAGCGGCACCGTGGTGTCATCCCCATGCAGCCTGGCTCCAGCAAAGACATGCGCCTCGATCATGGCGTTCAGTGGCTTGAGCAACTCAGCGACCGCGCCCACTTGGTCGGCGAGCGTGGAGAGGCTGATGTTGACCGTATTTTCCGAAGACGATCATTGCCAGCAGGCTTGGGCCAGCCCATCCCCGCGGGATCGGATGGAAGGGTGCAGGGGGCTGAGTGATCTTCTCGCAGGCCCGGCACGTGAACTTCTCCCGGACCGTCTGGATCACCTTCCACTGACGAGGGATGACCTCGAGCGTCTCGGTGATGTCCTCGCCCATCTTCACGATGCGGTCGGAGCCGCAGCACGAGCAAGTGCTGGGTGCCTCGAGCACCTTGCGCTCGCGCGGAAGGTGCTCGGGGAATGCTTTCTTCACCGGCTTGCGCCGCTCAAAGGGGGCGACCTTCGTCGTCTTCTGTTCTGCCCTCACCCGCTCCTCGGCTGCATCCTCGATGAGGTCTCCAAGCTGCAATTCTAGCTGGTCAAGCAACTTGGCGCTGCGCTCCGCGCTGCGGCCATACTTGTCGCGCTTAAGGATGGCGATCTCGAGTTTGAGGCCCGCGATCATCGCCTCAGAGGTCGAGACCACCGCACGCGCCCTTGCCAGATCAGTCTCGGCCATCGCTGCACGCTGCTCCGAGGCCGCAAGCGCAGTTCGCAAGTCTTCGAGTTCGGAGCGGGCTTCTGACATGGTAAATATCTACAACATCAGCTCGCAAAAGCCCAGCAAAACATGGGCTTTTGGCCAAGTTTATCCAACCTTCCCAGGGCGCTGTGTCCAGCGCGGATTGCGCCAGTCAATCCCCTCGAGAAGATACCCGAGCTGCGCCGAAGAGACCTGAACAGCTTCCCCTGAGCCGCCCGCAGGCCAGATGAACTTCCCCGCCTCGAGCCTCTTGGCATAGAGCGACATGCCTACCCCATCATGCCAAAGCAGTTTAACCAGATCGCCCCGACGCCCGCGGAAGCAGAATATCTCGCCCGCATGCGGGTCACGCCCAAGGCCCTCCTGAACCTTCAACGCTAGGCTGTTCATCCCGCAGCGCATGTCCGTGACGCCGCCCGCGATCCACACCTTCGTGCCAGAAGAAAATGCGATCATCGCATCACCTTCAGGCGATCGAGCAAATACGCAACAGCATCCATGTCAAAATCTGCGGATACCGTCATCCTGCAATGGTCACCCAAGTCGATTGTCATGGCAGGCGATGACGCTTGTGACCCACCATTTGAGCCCGACCCGCCCTCAACAGCCAGAACGCGCATAAATCCCACGTCGCACCTGCCAAGCAGCCCCTGCTTGTAACGATTACGCCAATCGTAAAGCTGGGATCGTGAAACCTCATGGCGACGGGCAACCTTCGCTACCGTTTCGCCGTCTCGATAGCTTTCCTCAACGATCCTGACTTTCTCGTCATCCGTCAAGCGACCTCGACGACCCTTGTCTGGGACCGAAGATCCTTCAATGCGGGGGGTGTTATTATCTGCGTCCATAAGGACACACGGTAAGCCATCTCTAAATGAGCCCGCTAGACGGCTCTCGGCGGATGCTTACGTTTTTGTGTCTTAAACCCGGTGAAGAAAGAGATTCTCGCCGGAATTTTTGGCTTGCCCGAAACCCTTGACAATGACCCGCGCCATTACAGAAGGTTTCTTTTTGTCTGGGTGTTCAATCATCCAGACTAGGAGAATGCAGATGGATATGACGGAAATCATGGCGCGGGTTCAAGAAATGAACGCGCAGCGAGCAGAGGCAACGGCGGCCAAGCGCATTGAGGTGAAGAAGACGCTCGAGGCCCATGGCATCACGGCGGTCTCAGCAGAATATGATGCTTATGGCGATAGCGGCAATATTGAGAGCGTTCGCTGGCAGGGCAATCGATTGAATAAGTTGCTGACAAGTTGCGATTTTTCTGAATCAAAGGTGGTGAGAGCACCTGATTTTGGAGATTTTGCATGTTCCCCAGCACAAAAGAGCCCTGCAC
>Ga0228614_1000965_pt1 | contig 13800 bp, 14 predicted proteins | sample 15DmetaG_FD_190531 | JGI IMG/M metagenome (GOLD analysis project Ga0228614, IMG submission 190531) | Seawater microbial communities from Monterey Bay, California, United States - 15D | ecosystem: Environmental > Aquatic > Marine > Coastal | place: USA: California | collected 2016-10-13
TCACTTACAACCACACCTAATCCACAAATAAGCGCTTCTTTCACTACTAATGGGTCTGCCTCACCATCTGATAACAATACCAAATTACCGTACGATGATAGATTTTTATATAAAACATCTTTATTCCACTCACCCAAGTAATTTGGATTGGTACGGTCAAACGATGAATTATGAAAATTCCCTACAAAATCAATGTCCGGAATAGATTGATAAACATACTGTCGTTTTCTATTTTCTATTTTCGCCAAATAGACCGATTTATTACAATTAGAAGGGTTTGTAATATACTGAAAGGTATCATCCCGTGCTCCATTATGCATAACATGAATTCTATTCTCTGGATATCCATAAGAAATATACTTATCTTTAATTTGTTGGCTAATTGCGCAAATAGTTACGCGGTCTTTATTTGCGATTACATGTCTGAAAATGTTCATAAAGTAATGTTGATATTGCGTTTCAAATTGAGGATGCGTTATATACGCATAATGAGAAGTATACAATATTTTACAATTTATTTGTATATAAGGTGCGATGACAATATGGTCATCATACATAATATGAACTATATCATAATCGCTATTATTGATTTGATGAATGACTTCTCGTAAATTTTTGTTATTAATAATATCTACATATACATCCATTTTTTTTAAATTCACATAATAATCCCAAATAACCGATTCTACTGCTCCCCATCCAGTAGGGGGTATAGGTTTGTAGCCGGGACCAACTAAGCAAATTTTCATTTATTTAATGTTCATTATAAAGAATTATTTATGTTATTTGCGAATCATTTGTTAATCGTTTTTGTCTCAAACTGTTTTGCAAAACAATATAAATATTTCCTACTAATTATATTGTAATCATGGTTTACTTATGCAGACAAACATATCCTCAAGAAACACAATATCATAAATATTTCGAGAGATATCCTTTCCCACTAAGTGATTTCCAGAAATATGCGATAGAGGCAATCATCAAACAACAACACGTTCTAGTTACCGCACATACTGGTTCAGGTAAGACACTTCCAGCAGAGTTTGCGATTGAACATTTCAAGGAACAAGGAAAAAAAGTCATTTACACGAGTCCTATCAAGGCACTTTCTAACCAGAAATACTACGAGTTTACTCAGAAATATCCGCATATTTCGTTTGGACTCTTCACTGGTGATATTAAAACAAATCCTGAGGCAGATGTATTAATCATGACCACGGAGATTTTGATGAATTATTTGTTTACAGCAACCACAACGACATCTGGAACGGTATTCGATAATGCTACTTCGGAATCCAATACTCTCCAGTTTCAAATAGACATTCAAACAGAACTTGGATGTGTCGTATTTGACGAGGTGCATTACATCAACGATGCAGACAGAGGACAAACATGGGAGAAAACTATTTTAATGTTGCCTCCTCATATTCAAATGGTGATGCTTTCCGCAACGATTGACAATCCAGAAGGATTCGCGAAATGGTGTGAGAAAGGCTTGGTTGAACAAGGTGGTAAGCAAGTATATCTGGCATCAACCAATCATCGTGTAGTCCCATTGACACACTATGGGTTCCTTACTAACAATGAAGGTGTATTCAAACATATCAAGGACAAATCTGTACAACAAGATATCAAGAAAAATACAAATAAGTTGATGTTGTTACAAGACGCAAACGGTAACTTTGATGAAAATACACATAAAAAATTAACTGATATGACGAAATTGTATCTAGAAAACAAAGTTTTCATTAACCGACGAGATATGTTGAACAAGCTTGCGAAATTTTTGCGGGAACGAGACATGCTTCCTGCTATTATGTTCGTGTTTTCCCGGAAAATGGTTGAATTGTGCGCTCAAGAAATCACAGTGCCGATTTTACCTGAAGACAGTAAACTTCCATATACTATCAAAAAGGAGTGTGACGCAATTCTTAGAAAACTGCCCAATCACAAAGAATACATGGAATTACCTGAATACATTCAATTAGTTTCTCTACTTGAAAAGGGCATTGGAATACATCATTCAGGAATGATTCCCATCTTGCGCGAAATCGTAGAAATAATGATTTCTAAGAAATATATCTATTTACTCTTTGCCACGGAATCGTTTGCGATTGGTCTTGATTGTCCAATTAAGACGGTAGTATTCAACAACCTAACCAAGTTTGATGGAAACCATAACCGTTTATTAAGAGCACACGAGTATACACAAATGGCGGGTCGCGCTGGACGTCGTGGAATTGATACACTTGGATATGTTGTTCATTGTAATAATTTGTTCAAAATGCCCACACTTGATGAATACAAAACCATTTTGGGAGGTAAACCACAAAAACTTACGTCTAAGTTCCATATTTCATATTCGCTTATTTTGAATTTAATTAAGAATGGATGCACAAGAAATTTTCATATGTTTTCACAGAAAAGTATGGTGCAAACCGAAATTGATGGAATATTACGTCAATATCTAGAAGAAATTGATAGCATTGAAAAAGGAATTGAGACGAAGAGTGCATCACTAACTCTATTAAAAACATCAAAAACGTTATGTGATCGTTACTTGGAATTACAAACATCATTACCTACATTGAAAAACAAAAAGCGAAAAGATGTTGAACGGGAAATAACATCTTTGGAAAATCAATACAAAACGATTAAGAGAGACACCGAACAAGTAAAACAATTATACACAATGGAAGATGAGTTGAATTCACTCAGAAGTAATTTGTATGCAAATGAACAATATATCCGAATCAATACAGAAAAAATAGTGAATATTCTGAAAGAAAACCGATTCGTGGATGAAATACATTCAGACACTGGTATTGATTATCATTTTACTCACATAGGCAAGATTGCATCTTGTATCGCAGAAGCGCATCCTTTGGTATTATCACAATTATGCGAACGTCTAGATTATTTTGACCAATATAGTCCCAAACAAATTGTAGGTATATTGTCTTGCTTTGCTGATGTGAAAGTTCCTGATGATATGAAACAAGTAGTTCCCAACTGTTCAGATTATCACGTAACTAGGGCAGTAGATACGATAAATGATATGATGGGCGAATATGCCGATACTGAAAATGAAAATCGTATATGGACCGGATATAATTACGCAGATGCACTTCAATACGATTTGATGGAATTGTCTATGGGGTGGTGCGAGTGTAACAATGAATATGACTGCAAACATTTTATTCAAGACAAAGTTGCCGAAAAAGAAATTTCCATAGGCGATTTCAATAAATCATTATTAAAAATTGTGACTACTGCAAAAGAACTGGCGAATGTGTGTGAAGAGATTGGACAAATTTCACTACTACACAAACTTACACAAATTGAACCAATGATTTTGAAATACGTCACAACCTCCCAAAGTTTGTATTTATAAACACACATAAACATAAGTTTCATACACATAACATATGAAACTTATCAAACACATTGTAAAACCCTATATTACTGGTCTACACTTAGGAAGTTATACCTATTTATTTTCGAATGTGTTAGACCATACAATCAGTCGCAAAAACACAATGGAACTTATTCAAAAAAATCCCAAATTATACATTGATGGTACTGTTTCAAATTTTATTAATTTGCTGGGATTGTCCCCTATGTATTATATTATTGTAGATAATTTCTTTATAACAGACAAAAGTGTTGAAATACAGTTATTAAAATGGTTTGGTATGGTGCTTACACATAATATTGTATTTTATAAAATGCACAAAACATTTCACGAACGTAAATCATTGTATTTTATACACAAATTTCATCACCGTTTTGTAAAACCAATTCCTTCAAACGGTAACGCAGTTTCTACAATAGAATATAATCTAGCATACGTTCTTCCATTTGTGTTGGGTATGTTATTTTTCAGACCAAATGGCATGACATTTCAATTATCGATTGCAACGATTTCATTTTTTAACTCACTAGTTCATTGTCCACCTTTAAAAAATTTGCGATTAAAATATCTACCATTTTTGGTTGTCCCGAATGACCATCTTATTCATCACGAAGTATTAACTGCGAAATATGCTTCGCCAATATTAAATGTTGATTATCTTGTAAAAAATACTCCAACATCAAAGTAATAACATTCTACTATTTATTGTATATTTTTTTAAGTTCTTCAATACGTTTAATAATGTCTTCTCTTTGTTTATCCTTTTGATTTTGTAATTGAATTGCGTCTTTACGTAGTTGTTCCGCTGCTCTGCGGTCAAGTTCAATAATATTGTGGGCGTGCATGATTGCAGTATCATAACGAAGTTTCACTGGTCGTTCAAGTTGTTCGCGTTTATATTCATCAATATCTTTCATATGTTGAATAACTACTTCTTTATGAAATTTCGGGTCAATCAACGATAAATCTAAATCCATTATCCCTTGATAACCCTTGACTATATTGCCATTTTGCATATTTATTGTTTACTTACAAATAGAATACATTATTTTATTTGTAATCAATTTTTATCTCTCTATATATTGGCCACGGTTGGTAGCGAGTAGTCTCGATTGCGGAGACGAAACTGAAGTTCGATTCTTTAGTGTGGCATAGTATTTTACAAAGCAATTATCTTTGTATAATATGCCCATAAACCAATACCCATACCACTTTTCGCAATGGCGTCTAATATATTGGTAAAAATATTTTTGTATTCTTCGTCAAAGAAATAGACGACACCATATAAAGACCAAATGGAAACATAAATACCAAACAATACGTTATTTGCTAATACATTCATATTTTCCAAAAACATCTTGTAAATCAAGTAGAAAATACCATATAAACCTCCAAATCCAAACAATGCAGCAAGATACTTATTCATTAAATCAATTTCACCCAAATAACCAGTTCCCAACATAAAATAATTCAGTAAAACAATCATACCGAATGTTTTGATATCTACCGTTTTACCCACATTTTTACCTAAGACGGCACACAATACCAGAAGCATAAACGGTGTGGTAATCGACCAATCTACATATCTGGTCTGAGTCATTTCTTTCCATTCAATTTGAATACCTTCTTCGCTGGCTCTATTTATCTCTCCTAAGAAAAGGGAATAAAAATACCCAGCAATAATAGAAATTACTGTTTCCAAATTCATAATATGACGAACAACTGCGTTTGATGTGGTAATCGCTTCTACAAATGTAATGGTCGCAGTAGTCAATAATAAAATATAAGTAATCATATAGCTCACTTTCACGTAATATTGTAATGGATTAATAATTTTCTCTACTTTCTCAGCTTCGGTTTTGCCAGCTAAAGCAGAAGTTGGTTCTGATGGTGGATGAACCGACGCTAACGACCGTCCTGGAACTGGGGATGTTTCGGATAATCTATCTTGTGTGCTTTTGTATTCTCCAAATGTTGTATCAGACATTTATATTATAACAATATAATAAAATCATATCAGTAAAATATAAAATTGAATTCAATAATTATGAACGAAGATACAATAGATAATGACATTATTATAAACAACATGGGTTACAGAGACAGCAGTAGTTCAAATAACTATTCACTTACTTCGAATTCATCAAATAATTCGCAAAGTGAATCTTCATCGAATGATTCACAAATAATCGCATTGACTACATTATCAGATTCTGAATATGAAACTGATACTGAGGAAGATAGTGAATTTTATGAATTAGGTGATTACGATGAAGATAGTCAAGTAGAATCAATATATCAAGACGATAAAGACCATCTAGATTCAGATAAGATGGATGGTAATTATTATGTTGGAATTTATAAACACATATCTTCTTCAGGTAACTTTCTGTTTGTGAATTCTGTATCAGGTAGCACTTTTACAAACTATTCACTAGACAATATACAGGAATATTTGCATTATTATAGTATTATGCTTCGTAGATGCTCGGAAGTTAATATTATGCAGTTGTATATTCGCAAAGAGGTATATTATGTCGTAGTGAAAACCTTTTGGTTGCGCATTATTCAACGAGTATGGAAAAAGAAATATCAACAATACGTAGACAGACAACATAAAAAAACATTGCCTCAAAATATGCGTTACAGAGAAATACACGGTAAATACCCTAAGGAATTAAATTATTTACCCAAAATACGTGGTATGTTGTCGCAATATAACAACAAACTTACTTGAACCTAGACAAATATAAAAATCGATTCAAATCGGCAATAATCTCATCACGAATATTTAATAAATCGCTATCTTTTTCATCGAATATTTTGTTCATACTGATAAAATAATCACGATATTCGTAGACGCGTTTTTTCAAATCCGATGTATTTTTTGCGTCGATCAGTTTTAATTTTTTTTCCATCTTCTGGATAGCACTATCGTCTTTTCCCAACAATACTTCTACAAATTCGTCAATATGTTTACTTAATTTGGCATATAAGGCATCTGTTGCTTCGTGTTCGGCATAAGAATACGTTTTCCAGTGATATAACTTTACCATATTCAACAATTCCAACAAATTCTTCGTAATATGGGAGGGTTTACGAATAGCAGTATGTTTTTTACCACCAACCTTCATTGTTTTGTTTTTCGATGAACTGTTTTTTTTACGTTGGTTCGTGTACTTCTTTTCGGTACGTTTTTTATTCATCGGCATCGTCTTCTATAATGTATAGACAGATTTTTTTGAACATATTATAGACAAATTCCAAAGTCAATATTCATCAACCTAAAGTAAACCTACAAATCTTTACACTTCAATACTAATGTAAACAGAGTGAGAGTTTACTTGTTATGTGTATGATACAAATATATTTTGTTATTAGACATATCAAATGAAACTTGTCTGTAATCTTTTTTATAAGTGATATGTTTATGAGGTTTTGAAGGTATAACTATTTCAGGGCGAATAATATGATTAAATGACTTCATTATCTTATATTACAGTCGGATAATAATGCAAAATTGATATCATTATATTCTAGATAATAGTATCAAAATAATCACAAGAATCAACAATGTTAACCAATCACTTCGTCGACGAAGATACTGATACACATCATATATATAAACGCACCGTTGTATTGTCGCGCTATTTGTATTCTATCACAGATGTAAAACAATCATTATTCTTGTCCATACTTGAGCATAATCAAGAACAAGCGATGTTTTGGGGGTATGAACTATACTTTTCCGGATTTCAAGAAGAGGCATTTGGTTATTTGTTAGATATTTCTCGAATACTCTTTCAAATTGATTTCCTTGATTGTGATGAAGATAATGAAATGATTGATTTGGTAAGTTATTGTAAATATGTATGGGATTTATCTCCGGACGAATCGCATCACCTCCTCGGTAATTGTATTTCTACTATGTGTAGTCACAACCATAATTTGGCGCCATTTGTTGAAAAATATTTCCAGACAAATATCGAAAAAGTAGATTATTTGCCTGAAAACACATATGTTCGACTTAAATCAGACGAAATAGAAAAATATACACAAGATTATTCAAAGATAGAAATATATAAAACATTGCAACACGCTCGTAAATATGCTGTAAACAGAACATATAGTAAGTTGTTTCAAATTTACATTCCTGAAAACCCAAATCATATTTATTTTGATAATTGGTTATATCACGCGAGTTTCTCTCCTTTGTGGAGTGAACGTATTAGTGAATATGGAGGAATAGTAGATAAAGAAAATGAAAACATTATATTTGAAAATGAAGATTTGAAAGAAGAGTTTTATAACAAATGGAATTATGAACCAGATGAACAGTCGCTAGAAACGCATCAAAAAGCAATGGGCAATCCGACAGATTCGCAAAAAGGCTTGGACACATTTTGTAATCAATATGGTTACAAAATACTAGAATCGTAAAGGATTTATTTATAATTTCAATATATTCATAGTTTGATAAGTGAAATAAGTGGTTGCAGTCATCAATAGTGCTCCCCATAGAGTATCTATTAATGCTAAATCAGGCAACCATTTTTTTAGTAACGCCATATTTGTAGCATCATACACACCATACATTACAAAACCTAATACAAATGCGTCTTGTAAACTACCTTGTTTCAAAATCACAAAATAATTCAAACCAATAATCAAGCATAAATAACTTGCTAGTGCTCCCACATAGTTCAACTCAAATGGTGATTTTTGGATCATGACTGTTTGGTCAACAAATGGTTTTCCAAATGTGGATAAGTACGAAATATCCAAAATAAGCATAATAATGCTCGAAATAAGAATAGGATACAACATAATATATACATTCAGGAGATATTATATTGAAATACGAAAATAATGCCACATAAACTTGTCCATTACTATCATAAAAATAAAGTATATTCCTCCCATGCGTTTGTATTAGAGGTATGTTTAGAATGATTGTACATAATAATTTATACAAATATTATATATCATGTCGGAAGCAAAATGTGCTCAATGCAATGTATTACATTGCACCCAATGTAACGATGTGAACTTTTTCATTTCTCGTCAAAGACGTATTATGAAGCAAAGTCAAACAAATAGTTCTATGTACATACAGCAACGCGCAGCATTAGAGAGTAACGTCAACAATACCAACGCTGGCGTAAAACACGATAGTTATCAACGTTATTTGAACAAAAAGAAACGTAACAACATGGTTCGCACATTGAATGATAATATCGCGAATACCGCTTCTCCCAAACAAGGAAACAAGATCCAAGCGTTCTTTATGACTTTCAAACTAGCGGATGACTGTGGATGTTAAATAATCATACGATATTACGTAACAATTTATATATTTAGTATAATAAATATATATTTTCAGTGTGAATGATCTAAAAGTATGTTTTTTCGAATTCCAACTCTCTGGAGATTTTTTCACTTTTGGACATTTTTAAAAATGTCCATTTTTCATTTTTCTGAAATAGTTTTCGAATTTGATGTTTTCAAAAAACACGTTCAAAGCATAATGCTGTGATTTAGATTTTTCCTTGAAATATTTGACTGCATACTTTTTTTTATTATTTTTCAGAAAACCGATTTAGGCATTTTTTTTATTTCCATATATTATACTTTTTTGGAAATAAAAAAATGCCAAAAAATGCCGAATTATTTGTATGTAATAAATGTAACTTCAAATGCAGTAAAAAGAGTAACTATACACAACATATACTGACACGTAAACATAATATGGAAATAAATGGAAATGAATGGAAATCAAAAAATGCCGTTTGTAAAAATTGTGATAAAACGTTCAAAACCGCGTCGGGATTGTGGAAACATCAACAAAAATGCACAAAACAACAAGATTCACAAGACCCCACGATAGAAACATCAATAAAGATGCCCGAACCAGACGTTTTTATAGAATTATTGAAACAAAATCAGGAATTTAAACAACTTATGCTTGACCAATCCAAACAAATGCAAGAAATGCAAATGGATATTCAAGAAAAGCAAGAAGAAAATCAGCAATTACAGAAACAACTTATCGAAGCAGTGAAAGTGAGTGGTTCGCATATTGAGAACCAGACTATCAACAACAATCAACGGTTCAATCTACAATTTTTCTTGAATGAACAATGTAAAGATGCGATAAATATGTCTGATTTCATTGAAAATATGGAATTAGACCTAGAGGACCTTACGGAAACTGGGCGTTTAGGGTATGTAGGGGGCATTTCACGCATTTTAGTAAACAAACTCCAAGAATTGGACATTTATAAACGACCTCTTCATTGTACCGATATGAAGCGAGAAACATTATACATTAAAGAAAATGACGAGTGGGAAAAACAAGTAAATTCCAAAGATAAAATGGGAAATCTCATTCGCAAAGTCGCAAATAAAAATTGTCGGAATATTCATAAATGGACAGATAATCACCCAGAATATCAAGTATTCGACTCTCTTGATAATATAGAATACATACGACTTACTCAAGCAGTATTGGGAGGATTAGGAGAGCAAGAATGCAAACAATTCAAAGATAAAATAATTCGTGGGGTAATAAAAGAAGTCATGATCAACAAGATCTAGAAGTTTGTTTTTTCGAATTCCAACTCTCTGGAGAATTTTTCACTTTTGGACATTTTTAAAAATGTCCATTTTTCATTTTTCTGAAATAGTTTTCAAATTTGAAAACTCAAAAAACACGTTCAAAGCATAATGCTGTGATTTTGATTTTTGGAAAAAATATTTGACTGCATAAAAAAAATTTATATTTTCTGAAAAACCAATTTAGGAACTTTTTTTGTAAGCAATATATACTTACAATGCTTACAAAAAAAGTTCCAAAAAGTTCCAAAATTTATGAATGTAAAAAATGCGCATACACTACGGTAAGAGAGAGCCAATTTGATAGACATTTATTGACTGCAAAACATCAAAAACTTACAAATCTTACAAAAAAAGTTCCAAAAAGTTCCGAAGTATTTGAATGTGATATATGTCATAAACAATACAAGTCTCGCATGGGATTATGGGGTCATAAACAAAAATGTGAACATCAGGAAGGTAGTGTAGATAAAACAGACACGAAACCGCCTATAAATGATGATAATGGTGCGATGATGGAATTACTCAAACAAAATCAAGAATTCAAAGAACTTTTAATTGAACAACAACAAGATAATCAAGAATTACAAAAACAGTTGTTAGAGGCGGTAAAAGAAGGAAAACATATCACTAACAATACGCAAAACAACAAATTCAATCTGAATTTCTTTTTGAATGAACAGTGTAAAGACGCAATCAATATGTCGGAGTTTCTGGAGAACATGACATTAGATTTGGAAGATTTGACTGAAACAGGACGTTTGGGATATGTGAATGGAATATCGCGTATTTTAGTGAATAAATTGCGAGAAATGGATACATATAAACGACCGCTTCATTGCACAGATTTAAAACGAGAAACTTTGTATATTCGTGATAATGATGTATGGGAAAAAGAAGAGAACTCAAACCTAAAATTAAAAGAATTAGTTGACCGTGTGGCTAATAAAAACTGTAAAACAATGCGACAATGGACAGAAATACATCCAAATTATACTGAAATGGACACCCCAGACAACCAAGAGTTTATGAAATTATCCGATACAATTTTGGGAGGATTTGGAGAACAAGAATCAAAACAATTTCGTAGTAGAATCATACGCAGTGTTATCAAGGAGGTTATGGTAAATAAGATGTAAATGAGAACATTATGTATGAAAAATTGAAAATTATTATTCATTCTAATATAGATACAGTAACTAATTTCAAGACTACCAAATTTTAACCATGAGTTCAGTAATCAATCGCAATCAACTTCAGCGCAGTTTTCATAGTATGTTTGAGGTGGATAATGCCACCAATATCTTTGTGCCGGTTGGGTATATTGATAGCGAGAACGCAATGACTTATCGTATTCCAGAGCATCAGAGATTCTACAAATGGACACTTGACCAAGAGAGACTGTTTATTGATTCCCTTATTCAAAACTACCCGATTCATTCGATTATTACGACTACTCGCATTGACACTACTGCTACTAATCCCAGCATATACTACGACGTAGAAGATGGTCAGAGTCGTCTAACTTGCTGTTGGAAATTTGCGAATGACCGTTTGACCATTATCCACGAGGGTATTGAAATCAAATTTTCTGAGTTGCCCCAAAGTATTCGCACTATGATTTCTAATTACATGATTCCTTTTGAAGAACTCTCATTTACCCAAGTGATGCCGCGACAAAGAGAGCAAGCAGTCATTTCAGACATCTTCATCCGCATCAATTATGGCAAGCAACTTACTCACAACGACAAATACCATGCGTGCTCCCACGTTCCCGTGATGGTTGTCATTCGATACTTGAAGCAAACACTCAATACACAAATAAGAAAATACTGCGGAAATGTAGGAGGCGGAAAATCACGATTGCTATTGTCTGATTTTGCTGCGGTGATTCTTACTATTGCTCACGGTAATATGGACTCACTAATTACATCATTTTCAGAGAACTACCACTTGTTGAATGACCCAATTAGTGATGCCAGTGTTACCCGTGTGCGCAGGTTCTTTACTATGTATTTCAACATGCTTGACACACAAGGTTTTACTGGAAAATCAATTACGAGACTGCCTAAGTTCCTCGGTTATTGTGTGTATTTGTTTATTACGGATACTGATAACGACTTTACTACCAATCCCGCCCTGACTTGGTATTTGTCTCGTTTGAAACAAAACAAGAAGTTCGTGCCTGCTACCTTCAGTATTCTACCAAGTGCTTCCCAGAGAAATTGCGGTCAAGTTGCAATCGGAAACAGGATGCAGGCAATCCAGGTTGCTTACGAGCAGAGAAACCAAGAAAACGATAACCTCGCACAAAATGACGAAGATGACTCTGATGATAGCGACAGTGATTAAAAACAAAAAATCTTAAACAACAACAACATACAAAAATAAAAATTATCAGTAATCAATGTATTATTGATAATTTTTTTACTTGGTGCAATCATTACAAAAATTGCCAATTTCTGGTTTCCAGTCAAACGTATTTTTGCATTTATAGCATATCAAATGAACAATATCTTTTTCTCGTCGTGCCCTTGTATTTTGTTCTCGCCAGTAACAATTATGACAACGATGGTTGCTATCTATTGTTCCATCTCTCATTTTATTCAACTTAACTCTACATTTAATACAATGATTTACCTGTTCTGTATCTGAATCGAGTGACATAAACTCTTCATGTTCAGACATCTTGTTTTTCTTCAATAATTGTTGTAATAGAATCCAAAGTTTCCTTTATCTCATTTTTTGTATTATTTACAATTGGTTCATCAATTATTTCTTGAATTGGTTCTTCAATTTCTTTTACATTTTCCGAAATATCTTCTTTATTTTCAGTAGGAATGATTACATCTGTGGGCACTTCGTCTTTTGCATCACCAATTGTAGGTTTCGGTGTAGAAAAATGACCTCTTAAATTGGTTAATCTGTCTTCCATACTGGTTTCTTGAATATAATGTAGGGTCCAAGAGGGGATGTTATAAACACAATTCATAAAAGAACTATATTGGCTAGACGAAACCAACGAATCTTTCTCAAATTTAATAGAATACCACCAAAAAGACGGTATATACAGCATACATCCTTTTTCTAAGACAATATCCAATGTTTCCATTTGTTTTATATTTGCTGCCCATTGTTCTTGAGGATTCCATATGCGAATAGGTGAACGAAAATCATATGATTCGTAATCGTGTATAGGGTCGAGTAAATCACTACTATCCCAAGAAGACATTTTGATAGATACCGAACCCTCGTGACAACAAATGAATTTGCGTTGTTGTGTATGATAGCGAAAAGGGGTATGACTATTTTCTTTTCCGAACAATATATCATATTCTGTAACAACATTCATAGTGGGTTTTAACATAAAATCATTTGATTCAAATGCTTTTCGAAGAGGACTTGATAAAATTGTCTCGTTATTCTTCTCAGTATAATATGAGTCGTCGGAAGAGGTCTCAAACAAAATATTCGCGTTTTGTGCATCCATTTCCACATAACTATTATCCGGCACCTCCTTGTAAAAGTCATCTTCGTTTTTGATTTGTAATATTTTCAAACAATGCAATACATCTTGTTTATTCACGCGTGATACAAATTCAGGGTTAACGTTGTTGTAATTAATCACAATAGGTAATTTCAAGCGACAATAATCGTGCATATCTTTATAATCAATGTTGTCCAATTGATAGACTTCTAAATCATTATTTTTTTTGTGCTGTTCGGTTAATTGTAGATAAAAAATAAATACAATGAAGAATACTAAGATA
>Ga0228614_1000967_pt1 | contig 13773 bp, 13 predicted proteins | sample 15DmetaG_FD_190531 | JGI IMG/M metagenome (GOLD analysis project Ga0228614, IMG submission 190531) | Seawater microbial communities from Monterey Bay, California, United States - 15D | ecosystem: Environmental > Aquatic > Marine > Coastal | place: USA: California | collected 2016-10-13
TGAAAGGTAAATATAAAATAAATATAAAAGATGAAGTATATACACATAAAGTAAAGAAAAGTATTTTTAATTTTAAAAAGAAAAATAAAAAGAAAAATATATTAGAAAATTATGTGTATTAGAAAATTATGTGTATTAGAAACTTATGTGTATTAGAAAATTATAGTTTTAGATTTGTTTGTTATTTTTTATCTTTTACAGTTTTAGTTTTATCAATAATTGATGTAATTAAATTATCTTTATTAATAGTTATAGTATTAATATTTCCTAATGTATTAGCATTAGTAGTATTATCTTCGCCATTAGGTTCAATATAACCTTTTCTATAGCGTTCAAATCTTTTTTTATCTTCACTGTTCATTTTTATATTAATAAATTATATAAAAAATAAATAAATTCAATAGTTTAGTTTATATAATAGTAAAGTATTTTATTTTTATATTTGTTTAAAAATTATTATTTTATATGTTTCTATTTTAATAACTTTATAAATTTACAATTAATTTTGCGGTTCCTTTTTTTACTTCTTTAATTAAGAGTTGATTAATAAAATTAAATCTCATTTCATCAGTAATAATAAATTCATCTTTAGAACTAATTTTTTCTTTATTTTTATTAAAGTATTCTAGATACAAGTTTTTATCTATGTATTCATATGGTATTATTTTATTATCTAAAAAATCTTTTGATAATAAGTAAATATATTCATTTCTTAATTTAATTAAAAGTTCGTCTTTTAAATTATGTTTTGTTGTTTTAATATATTTATTATTCATATTTTATAATATAAAAATTAATTTATACTATTCATTTAGTTATATAAATTAAAATAATATTAAAATAAAATCAATTTTAAGTTTTATAAATTATAATTCTTTAACTATAATTCTTTATAAATTATAAATCGTATAAATTTATAATATAAAAAATATATATAAATATAAATAATCATATAAAAAATGACAGAAGAGAATACTTTAAATGTTGAACAACATATAGATAATTTAATTGAAAATAGTTTGCAAAAACTTAATATTACTGGAACTAAAAATGAACATAATGAAGAAAAGAATACTCCATCGGATGTTGATGGTTTTAACACCGCATTACATCAATATTTAGAAATAGAAGAAGAGGTTAAAGTATTATTAACTGCTCTTAAACAACGTAATCAAAAAAAGAAAGAACTAGGACTATCATTAAGTTCCTATTTACAAGACAATAAAATTAATAATGTTAATTTAAATGGAACATATCAAGGTAAAAAATTAGTATCTACTGTATCTACAAAATCTGTTGGTTTTAATAAAGTATCTGTGACAGAGGCTATTTATGATGAACTCAAAAATGATGAAGATGTATTTGCTAAAATTATGGAGGCTATTAGTAAAAAATCGATTATGAAAGAAATATATAATGTTAAAATTGTAAATGAAAAAGCAAAATCTAAAACAGAAAAAATTCAAAACAATTTAAGCACTGCTGAAGCATTATTGGAAGATTAATTTATTATTAAATTGGTGTTTTTTAATTCGTTTTTTTATATTTTGTTATTTATATTATATTTATAAGAATTAACATTTATATTTATAAGAATTAACATTTATATTTATAAGAATTAACATTTATATTTAATTAATTTTATATATAATGGATACAATTAAAATAATAGGAACAAGAGAAGAAGTTTATAAATCTCAAGCAAAAAAAACAATAGGTGGATTAACTAAACCAGATATACTAGAAAAATGTAATAATGGTAAAACAACTTATATTAGCAAAAAATTATCAGATAAAATGAGATTACAATTAAATACAATTCGTGAAAACAATCCTAATTTTTTTAAAAATAAAAAAAGAACACATTGTGTTTCTTCTATTCATAAAAATAGTAATAGTAATAGTATTAATAATAATAATAGTAGTAATAATACTAATAATAATAATAATAATAGTAATAATACTAATTATAAAAATAAAAAAAAATCTAAAACTCATAAATTATCTTTTGAAATAAATAATAATAAAGTTAAAAATATATATTATCCAGAGTTAAATGGTTTAAATATAGAAGAATTAAAAGAAGAAATAAGAAGACAAGAAGAAGAAGAAAATGAAGAAGATGATTTAGAAAATATAGAAGAATTTGAAAGTCTAAATGAATTAACAGAAGTTTTTACTAAACCAACAAAACAATCTGTAAATAATACTAAAACTAAAAATTTTGTAATAGAAGAATTATCAGATGAAGTAGATAACTTTAATATTAATAGTTTATAGTTTATAAAATAGTATTTTTAAAAAATTTTATAAACTATTGTAATAATACATCTATTTTTTCAATTATTTTATTATAAAAACGATGTATTGCATATTTACTATCGCTATTATCTATTGTTTTTCTTTTTTTCTTTATAAGATTTACATTTTCAATATTTTTACTATTATTATACTTAAAACGTTTTATATAATAATAAATACTAAATAAGTCACATTCAAATGATAATATATAGTCAGTATTTATTTTTTTCCTTATAATGGATTGTTCTTGTCTCATAAAGTTATATTGAGAATGATGTTGTAATGTAAAGTTTGAAAATAAATATTTATTTGTAGATATATTTTTCATATTCATATTATGTAATAATTGAAGAGGTTGAACTATTCCTATTGTTTGAAAATAATCCAATAATTCCCAATGTTTATCTATAAAAATTTTATTATTAAGTAAATCGGCATTTTTTAATAATTCATAAATTGTATATATTTTTTTATAATACAAAATTAAGTCTTCTTTAGATTTATGACTATGTGTTTTAATTTGTAATTCATAAATAATAGGTATTGTATTAATATATAAATTCATAAAATATATACCTGCATCTTCTGAACATATACTATCAATAACTTCTGTTGATACTGGATTTGTTAATATATAATTTAGTTTTTCTAAAGGTGTAATACAAGTATGATTAATACGTTTAATTAAGTTATTATTTTTATCTTCGCTATTTTCATCATTACTAGTTTTATATTCGCTATTTTCAATTAGTTGTTTATTATTTAATTGATTATTATCTATTTGTTCATTATTATCTATATGTTCATTATTATCTATTTGTTCATTATTATCTATTTGTTCATTATTATCGATTTGTTGATTATTATTTAATGATAAATAATACTCATTTAATAATAAAATAATTTGTCTATAATCACCACAAGCATTATTTATAATATTATCTTTAATTGTATCATTAATTATAAAATTTTCTTCTGTAGAAATTTTATTAATTAATTTCAAACAATCTTTAGTTGATGGTTTATTAATATTTAATACAACACTATATTTCATTAATAATTGTAGTTTTTTATGTTTAATAGAATTACAGGTACAAATAACAGGACATAAATTAATTTGTTTTTTATTATCTTTATCTTTTGTTATAATATCTATTATTTCTTGAATTGAATTAAATTCACTAGAACCATTTAACCCATCAATTTCATCCATTACAATTGCTGTTTTTTTAAATTTATCATTATCATCAATACATACAGATACTTTACTAATTTGACCTAATGTTTCGTGTATTGTTTTTTTTGTTCTGGTATCACTCGCATTACATTCTATTATTTCATAATTATAATATTCTAAAATTAAATATGCTAGAGTTGTTTTACCAATTCCTGGCGTTCCGTGTAAAATGAGAAATGGTTTAGCGTCATCATTATTTTCAATTAAGTCTTTAATCCACTCTTTAACAACATTTAATTGTGTTTTAGAAATATAATAATCTGTTAATTTCTTTGGTCTATATTTCTCTAGCCAATATGTATTTTTATGTTTCATTTTTTATAAATAAGTTATATATTAATAAGTTTAAACTTATTATTTATTGTAGTTTTTCATTTATACAGTATATTTAATTTACTATTTATATTTTAAATTATATTTTTTATAATATAAAATATAAGTAGTTAATTAAATATATAAGTATTTAATTAAATATATAAGTATTTAATTAAATATATAACTATAATTTAAATATATATCTATAACTATAAGTTAAATATATATCTATAATTTATATAATAATAATAATAAAATGGGGGCAGGAACTTTAGTTGAACTTATTGCTCGTGGAAATCAAGATAAATATATTATAGGAAATCCTCAATTTTCATTTTTTAAATCAGTGTATAAAAGGCATACTAATTTTGCTATTGAACCAATTAAACAAATTTTTACTGAATCACCTGATTTTGGTAAAAGAGTAACATGTATTATTGATAAAAAAGCCGATTTACTTAGTGATATTATGTTAGAATTAGAATTACCAGCATTAAAAACATATGTAAGTTGGACTAATAATATTGGTTGTTTTATTATAGACTGGGTAGAATTACAATTTGGTGGTGAGCCAATAGATAGAATTTCAGGTGATTTACTAGATATATTTATGGATATAACAACACCATCTGGTAAAAAGCAACCTTTATATGATATGATTGGTAAATATAGTACCTTTAATAATAATACACAAACAGAAGCATTAAAATTATTAATACCAATTCCATTTTGGTTTTGTCGTAGTATTGAAAAAGCATTACCACTTATATCAATGCAATATACAGATATTAAATTAGTTTTTCAATTTAAATCTTTTGATAAATGTTGGTATAAACTTTCTAATGGTGAAACTCCAAGTAGCACACCATCAATTACAAAAGCCAATTTAATATGTAATTTTATTTATTTAGATGTGTTTGAAAGAACAAAATTTGCGAAAGCACAAAATCACGAATATTTAATAGAACAATTTCAAACTCTAAATGGATTTCAATTAGCACAAAACCTTATTAATGCGAATGTAAGATTATTTTTTAATCATAATATTAAAGAATTATACTGGACTTATAGAACAAATATAGCAACATCTTATAATGATTATAATAATTATGCTAATGTTACAAATTATGGAACGTCAAATGAACTTATTATTGCTCCATTTAATGAAATGAATTTACGTTTTAATGGTAATGATAGATTTGAAAAATTAGCCGAAACATTTTTTAGATTATATCAACCTTATAAACATCATTCATCAGGAACAAACGATTATATTTATATGTATTCCTTCGCACTCACGCCTGAAGATACACAACCTAGTGGAACGTGCAATTTTAGTAAATTAGATAATATTACATTAAATTTAGATTGTAGTGCTTCAATACCTAGTGGTATTATTAATGTTTATGCTATTAATTATAATATTTTAAGAATACAAAATGGTATGTCTGGATTACTATTTTCATCATAATGAGTAAAAATAAAAAAATGTATTAAATAAATTAAAATGTATTAAATAAATTAAAATGTATTAAATAAATTAAAATGTATTAATTATTATTAATTTTTAAATTTTTTAAATTTCATTAACAATATCAATTGCTGTAAAAAATGATTTACGACAACATAAACGAATAAGTCCTAATTCATCCATAATCTCACCTGCTATTGTTTTTTTTACTTCATCACTACTAATATCAATAATTAAAGGGTCTTCTTTACTATTAAGTGCTTGTTTTTTACGGATATATTCTTTTTTATAATATTCATTTTTATTACTTAATACTTTACCACAAGTACAACATCTTACATAAGGTATCATTTTTTTATTATTAAAAATACAAATTAATATTATATTATTAGTTATTTACTATTATATAATACTTATTTAATATTTATATTATTATTTTTATATTTAAATTAATTTATATTTATAAATCAATTTTTAAAATTAGTATTCTCTAGATATAATTAAAGTTAATTATTTATAATTGAATATAATTTTATTATAAATCCATTACAAATCTGTATAATTAGTATAATCCGTATCATTTAAATAATTAATACCAGCGGGCTCAGGTTCATCTTTACGAGGTAGAAAACTAGTTGTAATATCATAATTATTTGGTGTAATATCATTTACTTTTTCAACTATGTATTCATTTAATGTTTCATTCATTGTTTTAAATTCTTTTTGTAATTCTAATAGTTTATTATTTTCATATTCATTTAATCCTAAAAATGTAAATATATTTAATGTATTATTTACTTCTCTTTGTGAGTATAAGAGTTTATTATAAGAATAAATAGGATATTTTTTATTACTAACAGTATTATAAGCATTATAAAATACTTTGGACATTGTATTACGTATTTTTTTTCCTAAAAATTCTTTTTGAATACTGTCATCTGTTTTTATATTCATTACAAATTGTATGAGTGTTTCTAGATATGTTTTATAATTTATTAATAATGGAACAGTTCTAATTATTTCTTCTATGGTTATTTCTTCTTTACCTAATTTTAATCTTTTATCTATTAAAAAATCTTCTTTTTTTAATTTAACAACGGATGAGTTATTAATATTACTTGTCATAGATAAATCACTACCTCTCATTATATCAGGTAAAAATGTAGTATTGCTAGAACTACTTTCATTATCACAATAACCCATATTACTATTATTACAAGGTTGAAAGGCTTCTTTAATTTGTTTCTTCATAAATGTCATAAATTCTTTAGGATTAACAAAATGACGTTTATAAAAAAAATATATAATTACGATTAATATAAATGTAATTACAAATCGTGGGCTTTTATTAGCAATAAATACTATCACTAGAGTTAATAAAATAATAAATAACAAGTTTTCATCAATCATATTTATATTAAACTATAATTATTTGTATATCTATTATTATAAGTAGAAACTTATTTATATGCTAAAACTATAAAAAATTAAAAAATAAAAAATTAAATAATTAAATACTATGTAAATGTATCTAGAATAAGTTTATGATTTTTGTCATAAATATCTTTTAATTTTACTTTATTTGTATCAGAAATCGCAGATGTATAAACAGTATTTTCTAAATATTTATTAATAATTTTATCATTTTTATTTAATAATAATTCAAGTTCAGTTTTTAATTCATTAAAATCATTAGGAATAGTAATTTTATGTTTTTTATGTTTTTTAGTTAAAGACATAGTTATTTATAATTCACTTTGTGTTTCGCTTTTTTCTTCTCGTTGTTCTTCTTTTTGTTTATTAAGAAGTAATAAATCAATTTTAGTATTAATAGTTTTTTTACCTATAAATTTAGGTGCTTTTAAATCATAAGTATAAATATTATTATTACTATCTAATAATACTTTTTCTCCATTGATAATATCTTCCCAAAGAGTAATATAGGCATTATCATATTGTCGCGGGTCAAATTCAACTTTCCTTTTACGTCCTCTTTTATTATGAACAACTGTTGGTGTAGGTTCATCAATTCTTCCATTGGATAATTTAATTAAATGGCTTTTACAAAATTCAGTCCCATTATGTTTTTTTCTAGTGCATTGTTTATTATCTAATTTTCGTCCTAAGCATATATATTCTGTATTAATCACTTTTTTACATCTTTTTTTAAGATTAGATGTATATTCTTTAATAATAGTTGGTATATGCGTCATTATATGCTCATCCACAATTTCTTTTGGAACAGTAAAATTACATTTAGTTTTTAACGTATTTAATAGAATATCTATTGATTTATAATCAACAAAGAACATTGATTTTTGTTGTTTATTTTCAAAATTAAATGTTTCATTATTTAAAAGATGGTCAATATTAGTATTTGTTTCATTTGATGTTTCTATTAATGTATTAATAGGCGTAATATGTGTAATGTTTGTATTCTTTTCATCATTTTCATTATTACTTTTACTACTTAATGTAGTATCCTTTTTAGTTTGATTATTCATTTCATTTTGTTTTTTTAATTTATTAACTTGAGTATTATCTTTATTATTATCTTTATTATCATCTTGATTATAGGTTCCTAATATATCATCAATTGTATATTTATTTTTAAATCCTTTTACATTTTGATTAGTTTCATTGTTTATTTTAGTTTTTGACATAGTATTAAATATTAAAATAAACTTCTATAGTTCAGGTTAATATTTAAAATAAGTTAATGTTTAAAATAAATTAAACAAAATAACTTTAGTTAATTAATTTAAGTAAAATAGTTTAAAAATTTAAATTTCAATTTTTATAACTATTTAAAATGATTAAGAATTTTCTTTTTCTTTAAATTACATATTTTATATTATATAATTTATTTTTAAACTTTTATTAATTAATTTATAAAAATTTGAATTTAAAGAAAGAATTTAATATTTAATATTTAATATTTAATATTTTATAAATTTAATATTTTATAGATTTAATAATATATATATAAATTATAACTAAACCATTACAATGAATTACTTTAATTTTTTTAATATTATAATCATTTTAATACTAATTAGTAGTATTATTAGTTTAATAGTATTTTTAATAGACAAAAAAAATGTAAAAGAATATTTTACTTATTTTACTTGTTCTATGACATTAAATGATATAAATCCTAAATTTAAAGAGGATTATTTAAAATTTCACAATAGAACTGCTAGATGTGGAGATTGCGAAAATGCTCTTATAAAATTAAATGTAAATACTTGTCCTGTAGATGAATATGGTAGTCCTTCACATTATTGTGAACCTTCAGTTTTTATTGAAAGTTCATTAGGTAATCCTATTACATTTAAATATGATATTTCACCTCAAAATATGAAAAAATATTTTTGTATTCGTTAATTTATAGTTGTTATTTTTAATAAATTATATTTCATTTTTTATTTTTAGTTAATTAAAATAATATATATTAATAATATAGATAGTATAAATAACAATATAAATAACAATATAAATAATATAAATAATAAAATGTCTCCTAAAAAGAAAGTTATAACAGTAAAAAAGAAATCGAAAATAACAGATAAATCGAAAATAACAGATAAATCAAAAATAATTTAAAAATCAAAAATAATTAAAAAATCAAAAGATAAATTAAAAAAACATATTTATTCTACCTATTTTCCATTATTAATAGACCCTAATTTTACTTATGAAATAACTAATCATACTATTTTTAAAAATTATAAACTTTCACATAATAATGAAAAATTAGATAAACTTTATGATTTATATGAATCAAATGAAATTATTAAAAAAAAAACTAAAAAGAAAGATGAAATTTTCATATTAAAACCAATACAAAAATTATTAAGAACATTTATAAGTCCTTATACACCTTATAGAAGTTTATTAATCTATCATGAAATGGGGGTTGGTAAAAGTTGTACTGCTCTTACTATTGCTGAAAATTTAAAATCTATTGTGTCTAATTCAAATACTAAAATATATGTGATTAAACCAAATGAAATTGAAAGAGAATTATTTAATATTGATGATGTAAAAAATAATACTATTAATAATACATGTGTTGGTTCTACATACGTTGATATCATAAAAAATAAAGATATTAAAAGTAAAACTATAGTTGAAAATTGTATGAAAAATGATGAACAAAGTTGTACTATGTTAAAAAATAAAATAAATAAAGAAATAAAAAAAACATATACATTTAATGGTCTCGATACTTGGGTAAATACTATAAATAGAGAAATAGAATTAAAAACTAAACATATTACTAATGAAAATGAAAAAGAAAAAAAGAAAAAATCTATCATTGAAACAAATTTTAACAATTCAGTTATTATTATTGATGAAGTTCATAATATTAGAGAAACAGAGAAAGAAAAAAAATTCCCACCAGTTTTAAATATGGTATTAAAATACTCTAAAAATGTAAGACTTATTTTATTAAGTGGAACACCTATTTATGATAAACCCCAAGGCATTGTTAGTATTATAAATTATCTTTTATTAAATGATAAAAGACCAACTTTAAATGATAATGATATTTTTCATAATGATGGTAAATTAAAAGCAAATGGAAAAGCACTATTAGAAACTAATATAAGAGGTTATATTTCTTATATGAGAGGTAATAATCCTTATACTTTTCCTATAAAATTATCGGCAATCTATAATATCCCAAAACAAATGTTAAATTTATCTAACTATCCGTCAAAAGATATTAATGGTAAAACGTTAGATGAAAATAATAAAATCAAATATTTAGAACTTGTAAATTGTCCTTTTCAAGGAGAACAATTAAAACTAATTAATTATTTTATTGATAATACTAAAAGAATAAACTATAATGATGATGTGCTGGATAAACTTGCTACTGATACTTTAAATTCTAATTCTCTAAAGGATAATAAACTTAATGAGACTAAACTTGATAAACTAAATAATGATAAAGTAATTATATCTCAATCAACAGCCTATAATACAGAAATGCAAATTAGTAATTTTATTTATCAATCTCTAGATGAAGCAAATTATAATATTAATTTATTATCAGGTAATTCTGGATTAGAACAAATAGCAACAAAACAACAAAATAAAATTACTTATAAATTTAAAAATACAGACTATGGTAAAAGATTTAAATTACCAGAATTAAATAATTGGGGAGTTAAAATTGCTACTATATTAGAAAGAATTATAGATAGTAATGGACCAGTATTTATTTATACACGTTATATTGCTTCAGGTGTAATACCACTTGCTTTTGCACTTGAAATGAATGGATTTAAACGCTATAACAATGCTACCTCTTTATTAGAGAATAAATATAAAGAAACAAATCAATATAGAGGAGACTATATTATTTATTCTGGAGATAAATCATTATCTCAATATGCTGAAGACTATCTTAATAAAAAAAATTCTATGGTTAATGACAAAAATGTAAAAGTATTTATTGCTACAGCAAAAGCAAGCGAAGGGATTAACTTATTTGGTTATAGAGAAGCACATATATTAGATCCTTGGCACAATATGAATTTAATAGAACAAAGTATAGGTAGAGTTATAAGAACTAATAGTCATATTTCTTTACCACCACAAGAACGCAATGTTACAATATATAAATATGCTTCTACACTAAAAAATAAGGAAACATTTGACCTTACGATATATAAATACGCAGAACAAAAAGCAATTCATTCTGGAGCAATAGAAAAAATATTAAAAGAAAATTCTTTTGATTGTTATTTAAATAGAGAAAATAATATTTATGATGAAGAAACATATAATAAAGAAATACCTTTAATTACATCAAATAATAAAAAAATTAAAGTATCATTAGCAGATAAACCTTATACACGTAATTGTTTTTATATGAAAGAATGTAATTATAAGTGTTCTAATTATGGTAATTCACAAAAATCAAAAAAGAGCCAAAACAAAGTAAATCATAATGCAATTAATACTAAATTACCTATTATGGATTTTATGATTGAAAAAGATATTAATGAATTGAAAAAATGTATAGAATATTTAATGAAAACTTATTTTAATGTTAATATAAATAATTTGAAATTATATTTATATAATTTTATAAATGGTATTGATAATATTAAATTATTACTTAATAAAAATGATGTTGGAAATAGTAAAAATAAAGATAAAAAAAGTAAAAAACTAATATTAAAAACACAAAAGACACAAAAGACAAAAAAGAATAATAAATATACTAAATATAATAATTCAAATAATGATAGTTCTTCTAAACTTCATTTATTAATAAAAAATGAAAATTACAATTTACTTTTCAATGAAGCATTTTATAAAGCAATTCAAGATATAATAAATTCAAATACTATTATTATTGATAAATTTAATAGACCTGGTACTATAGTTATTTCTGGACAAAATTTAAGATTTATACCTATGGGGAATATTATACCAAATATGTCTATTGAAAAACAAGAAACTAAACCATCTATTAATTTTATTACAGATATTAATTTAATACCGTATATTAATTATTTAAATAAAGATAAGAAAATGTTATTAGAAAAAACAGATTATAATTATAATGAAATTATTAATAAAAATATTATTGATACATCAGAACAAATCTTATATGGATTAGGTTTATATTCTAGAGAATATAAATTTAATATTAAAGTAAATTTACAAGATATTATAGAAAATGTATTTCATAAATTAAGTTATTTATTAAAGAAAACTGCTATAAAAGAATTATTAAATAAAATTATAAATAATATTAATTTATCTGTAAATGAAAAAAAACTAGAACCTATTTTAAATAATTATATTATTTATAATAAAAATATTAATCCAAATCAAAAAGACAATAACGATGTTAGAAAAAATATATATGGTTTTATGATACAACATAATAATAATTTAGAATTATGGTTTTATGATACAGAAACAAAAATGTTTGAAGAAAATAGTGGTAATTTAAAAAAAGTAATAGAGTATAAATATAATATATTAAATAAAACACCAAACAATAATGTATATGGATTTTTTAAATATGAGAAAAATAATGTAGTCTTTAAAAATGTTGATTTTGATGAAAAAGGTGAAAAAAAATCAGTAAAAGGTATATCTTGTAATACAATGCCAACATCAACTATTAAAAAACTATTATTTAAATTAGACCCTAATTTTATAAAAAATATTAAACATAATACAAGAGTTGCATTTTGTAATGATATGGAATATTTATTAAAATCAAAAGATAATAAATTAGTAAATAAGAAAAAATGGTTTTATACTCCAGAAGAATATTTTATTTATTTTGAGTATAAGGGTTAAATTATATAATAATTATATAATTAAAAATTGATTTAAAATACTTAAATATAAAAATATAAAAATATAAATTATATAATATTAATAGTATAGTAATAATTAAAAAATATTTTTAATATAAAGTAATAATATTATATAATTTAATAATGAACTCTATTTCTAAAAATACAAATGATATATCTAAAACTAATCAAAAAAATAATGAACTATATAAATATTTACTATTAGAAGAATATATTTATATAATTCCTAGTGAATTAGATAAAAATATAGATACTATTATTTTATCAAAATTAAAAAAAAAAAATGAAGGTAAATGTTATGGTAATTATGGTTATATTATACCTAATACAGTTGAAATTAAAAAACGGTCTTCTGGATTAATTAATAATTCTAGTTTTGATGGTAAAATTACATATAAAGTAAATTATATAGCAAATGTATGTAAGCCTGTAGATAATATTATTGTAGAATGTATTGTTACATCCATTGATAAATCACAAATTATATGTTATATTGATGATAAAAAAACTTCACCTTTAGAAATTTATTTATTTAAACATAATCATCAAGGTAGTGATGAATTTTTAAATTTAAAAGAAGGTGATATTATTAATGTTAAAATAGGTGGTAGTAAATCACAACACAAAGATACACAAATTGTTTGTATAGCACAATATTTAGATAAAGTATAATTTTAACACTTAGTCTATTATAATAAATCTTATTTTAGAAAATTTTTATTATTTTTAAATTTATTAATTTATTTTTTTATTTTATTAATATAAGAAATAAACAATTATAATATATAATACATTATTGATAATTATACAATATTTATAATATTATATATTATAATATAATATAATATATAAATTAAAAATGACATCAATAAATGAAAATAATACAATAGATAGTATTTTACATAATTCTAATAATTTATTATTATGTTCAAGTTATAAAAATAAATATGAACAAATACAATGTCCTAATAAACGTAAGAATAATTTAATGTTCTGTGGAAAACATAGAAATATGACAGATATTATATTTAATAATGAAATTAATAATGAAATTAATAATGAAATTAATAATGAAATTAATAATGAAATTA
>Ga0228614_1000968_pt1 | contig 13760 bp, 9 predicted proteins | sample 15DmetaG_FD_190531 | JGI IMG/M metagenome (GOLD analysis project Ga0228614, IMG submission 190531) | Seawater microbial communities from Monterey Bay, California, United States - 15D | ecosystem: Environmental > Aquatic > Marine > Coastal | place: USA: California | collected 2016-10-13
GATACTTTTTTCAGCTCAAAAAAGTATCGAAAGAAATAAAAAAACATTCAGAATGATAAAGTTATTTTCTTAACTCCCCATAATAATAAACATGACCCAGTATAAGTAATAACAAACCAATCCATTTGTTTGAGTGGATTGGTTTGTTCAATCTTTTTTATTGCTTTATATTGATGTGTATTTTTAACCCAATCACATCCTGACGAATCTCTTTTCTCCAATCCATTCCATACGTTTCATCTAAATAGTGAAACATTTCTAGATTGTAGTTCAATGGATGGTCTGTACAAGTTGTACTCTTATACCCTAAATTGTATTTTTCGCAAAATGCTTGATCTCCATCTTTAGTTGGTGCTGAAATGATACCGCCAGGTAGAAAAAGTTGAATTAAGCCTTTTTGGATATCACTCTTAGCTTTTTCTTTTGTAAAACCTCCTATGTAAATTAAAGTGTCAGAATCAACTTGTTTTGCATTCAACGAATCTCTTTTTTGAGCAAAAGAAAATGAACTGATTAAGATGAAAAATAATAGCGGGAAGGATTTAGGGTATGTTTTCATGGTTTTATTTTATGTGATTTAAAATTAGTGATTATTTTTCAATTATTCTGCTTCCACTTTAGTATAAACAAGGTTCACAACTCCAGTGCCAAATACTTCGTGAGATTGGAGTTTAAATTGTTCTTCTTTTGGTTCGTTAGGGAATAAACGTATTCCTTTCCCTAATATTACAGGAATAATAGATAAGGTCATTTCATCAATTGCTCCAATATTTAGAAAAGATGTAATTAAAGTTCCACCACCAACTAGCCAAATTCCTTTTTCGCTTTTACCTTTTAGATCTGAAATGGCTTTTTTATCCATATCCGAAAGGGTATAGGTTTTGTTGGTTTTAGTTGTATATTTTTCGTTAGTTGTGATTATGTATGTTGAGAATTCATCATAAGGCCAATCAATACCAAAACTTAAAATTTCTTCATAGGTTTTACGTCCCATAACAATAGTATCCACCGTACTTAAAAAATCATGGTAACCATAATCCAATTGATTTGGATTAGGAAAAGAATGTAACCAATCTAAAGATCCATTTTCTCTTGCGATAAATCCATCTAAAGTGGAAGCGATAAAAAGTTTAACTGTTGACATATAAGATTTTTTAGGATTGATTTATTTTTTCTTTGCTCTAAATTGATACTGTAAAGTGAAATAGAAACTTATTCCATCGGATGGTATAATTCCAGGTCCTGGGTAGGAGAGAGCTCTTCGAGTAAAGTATTGCTGGTTGGTTAAATTGTTGATTCCTGCTTCTAGTTTGAAGGAATTATTAAAGGTGTATTGTGTCGAAAAATCCAATACGGTATAAGCAGGAACTTCTCCGATTAATGCATCACCTGATGGTATAATCGAATTAGAAGCGTCTGAAAATTGTTTAGCATTGTAAGACAATTGAAATTGTGCTGAAAATTTATCTGTTTTAAATTTTAAACCAGTTTTAAAAATAAAAGGACTCACGTATTCGACGTTCTTATTTAGGTAATTAGCTTCTTTTGACTCGATATACCTTGCGTCGATATAAGCAGCATTTACAAAAACGTTTAGGTGGTTTTTTGCAGAGTCTGAAATCATTTGTAAAAGGTCAACTTCAACAAAAGACTCAACTCCTGTATTTATTGCATTTCCAATGTTAGTTCTTTCTTTATAAATTGTTCCTTGTTTTGGAGCAATTCCAATTTTATCCCCATAAAAAATGTAAAATAATGCTAAGTCAAACGTGATGTACTTTTTATGTAAACCTCTGAATCCTAATTCACCTGTATACCCATATTCGTCCTTTATTAAACTATCAATAACGATATTCGGATTACTTACACGAATGTCTGTAAAGTTAATCGCTCGGTAGTTTTGGGTGAAATTGAAATAAATAGAGCTTTGTTTTCCTGTTTTGTAAGATAGTCCAGCACCGAATAAAGGTAAACTTCTTTTTACGCTATTGGTATCGTTTATGGTGTAAATCGCTAAAGTGTCTTGTGTGAAAGGGTGAGTAGAGTAACGTTTGTAAAAACCTTCCGATGAACTGACAATGTTTTCATATCGAACTCCAATATTTGCCGTTAGCTTAGGGTTGATGAAAAGTATGTTTTCTGCAAATGCAGCAATATTCTCTGAAGGAAAAGAATAAGAGGAATTGTCTAAGTTATTTGGAGTTAAAAATCTAAAATCGGCATTGTTGTTATCCGATGCATTTCCTTGATTAGCAATTGAACTTCCTCTGTAATAACGCATACCAACTAAAAAAGCTCCACGTGTAAAACGTTCTTTTTTGTTTTTATTGAAGTGATATTTTTGTAAGAAACGAGATTCAATCCCTCCATTTTCAAACAAACCTTGAATCATTGTTCTTTCCGACATCGGATCAGCTTGCGTTATCTTCCCAAGGAAACCCAAAGATTCTCTTCTTGATTTCATCCCAAAAGCACGGATGTTGAACGTGGCAGATTTTGTAAGGTCATAATCTAAGTGAAAAGCCAACATGTTCCAGTCAACTTTAAAGTGATTACGATCCCTTATACTTTGTCTTGGGTCTTGATTAAATTGTAAATCTGTCAAACCACCAGCTTGTTGCGTAAGGTAGTTCATGTGAGTGTATTCTAATCTAACTTGAAGGTTGTCTTTTAAATAATATCCAACTTGAGCAAATAGTTGTTGTTGATCAAAATTAGAGTTTTCTCGATATCCGTCACCTTTTTTATATTGGTGATACACTTGATAAGAAAACTTATTGTTAGTACCGGTGATTCTATTAAAAGTTCCAAAGTACCCATAAGCGCCCACAGTATTTCGAGTGGTAATTTCGAGTGGTGTATCATAAGGAGCATCTTTTACAACAAAGTTCAAAAGACCACCGAATTGTGTTCCAAATTGAAGAGAAGCGGAACCTCTCGTAATCTCAATAGATTTTAATGCTTCAAAAGGTGGTGTATAATAACTTTCAGGGTATCCTAAGGCATCAGCACTTATATCGTGTCCGTTTTGTCTTGTGTTAAAATTTGCTGCTCTATTAGGACTTAAGCCTCTTCCTCCAATTCCAATTTGAATACCTGCCCCATCGCTTTCCCATATATTTAATCCTGGGATTTTAGCAAACATTTCTCTTGGGTTACCAGAAGACTTTGCACCGCTTAGGTTTTGCATTTCAATTACAGCATTTGTTCCAGTAGTTATTTGGACCCCTTTTATTGGAGGAAGGTTTCCAATATCAAAGTTTTCTACCCTTTTTCTAACCACATTGGCAGCTGCGAGTTCTTTTGCTTCAACGATTAATTTAACTTCAATATTTTTATCTAAGCTTTTTTGGGAAACAATTAAAGTGTCGGTTGCATAATTACTAAACCTGAAAATTACGCTATCCTTTACTGCTGCTTTAATTTTAAAGGTACCGTTTAACTCAGTTAAGACTTGTTGGTTGTTGGAGATGTTTTTAATGAAAACATGAGGGATGCTTTCGTTATATTCGTCTAATACGATCCCTTCTACATTTTGTGAAAATACAAATGCAGTAAAACAACTAATTAATATGGAAAGTACTATTTGCTTCATTCTGAATCGAAAGGTTCTAACCAATTTCGGTGCGCTAAGTTATATGGAATTTTACTTAAATCATGCTTTTTATCAATAAATAATTGCGATGGACGCCCATTTACACTAACATATATCGAAGCATGTACAGAAGGGTCGTGAATTTTATAGTTTTCATTATTAATTACAAATAAACTATCGGAAAATTTATTTTTCAAAAACTGAGCGTATTGTAAAATCATATCAGGTTGGGTGGACATCTGATCTTCTTGAGTTTTACTTAAAAATTCATTGTTTCTCACTTGAATTTCACGTTTTGTTTTAGAATCTCTTACATAAAAAGTTGCTGTTCCTTCTTTGTGCATTAACATTACCCTCCATGAAAAACGAAAACCTTCTTCGTTCCAAAAAAGATTACCTGGGTATAAAGCATACCTAAATGGAACTAATAATTGAAAAACTATATAAGTAACAATTAGAAAACGAATTACTTTTTGATTTCGCTTCGGGGTTTCTTTAAGCGCTTTACTTTCGTTATTCCAGTTAAAATATGATAATATCTTTTCGTGAAATTGTGGGGAGAAGAAAATTAAGGTTGAAACGATCATAACCCAAGGGAAAATTCCTATAGGAAGTAAAAACCAAGTTACAAAATGAAATACTACAACAAAGATGTAAGCGATAAAACGTGTTTTACTGAAAAGTAAAAAGAAAACGATGAACAGGTCATAAATACATCCAAACCAACTAAAGAGATAGGCTATCCATTCTTCTTTTAGTAGAGATCCAAACAATGGCATTTCTCGATGTGCTTGTAACCATATCTTAAGTGGTTGTGCATTAATTAACCAATCCGTCTCTAATTTTGCAATTCCTGCAAATACATAAACAATTGCTAATTGAAATTTAAAAATACCGATTGTCCATTGAGGAACAGTTTTTAGCTCTTTCTTTCTTTTAAAGTAAACATCTAAAGAAAAAGAACGATTTGCAGGAACAAAGATCAATAAGAAAGTCATTAGACTTAAGAAGTAGTAATGATTTAGGTAATTTGACTTATCTAAAAGTTCGATGTAAGAAAAACTGAGGAATAGAATAGGGGCGCTAAAGCGATATAAAAATCCAAGGATAACATTGATCGAGCTAATAATAATTAAAATAAAGGGAACATACATCCAAAAATCTGGTAAAGGTTTTACCCATTCAAAACTTAAGTAACCAAAAAATAGTTGAGGTTGAATGTATAAATCATTTACCCACCCTTTAGCTATAAAACGGATGGTTCCTAAAAGCATCATTGCTCCAAAAATGATTCTGAAAATCACTAATGGAGCAATGGATGTTTCTTTAAAAAAGTTGATTTTTTTAATCACCGTCGTTATCTTGATAAGTAATTAAAACCCCCATTACAGAAGTCATATCTGTTTTGATCGATACAGTTAAATTTTGAATTTTAGTATACAATGCATCTAAAGATGCAGCATCTGAAGATAAAACTGCCTCAAAGTCTGAGTTGTAATTTTCAATATCCGCTACAATACCACTCAAAGTTGAGTTAATAGTTGTAACAAGAGAAGACCTTTCTAAATCAATTAAGTAATCGTCTAAACCAATCCCCGTTGTTCCGTCTTCTAAATCACCTTTGAATATTTTTCTCCAAGCTTCTATGTTCGTTGAGAATAAATCAAAACCAATTTTAGAAAGTCGAGACTCGATGTAAATAGGTTGTTGAATACCTAAACTTTGTTTTCCTAAAGGAATTCCAATTTTAGTCCATTTTGCTTCTTCATAACTTTTTACAAATGAATTGATGAAAATTGAAAAAGCACTGGTGGATTCGGTTCCTGTAGAAGCTTTAAAAGTAGTTAAGTAACTTGTGTTCCATAGGTTGTAAACAGCATTTACTTCTCCTTTCATTTTAGTTATCAATGCAAGCGCATAATCGCTGTAGTTTACGTTGTTACTATACTCTTCAAAAGCATTGTCTCGATAGAGAAGGAAGTCAAACGCAGGAATTCCAATTGCATCTATATTTGCAGAAGATGAAAGGTTATAGCTTCCACTGGAAATATTAGATAGAATTTTAGAGGAATCTGTTGGGAAAGTTCCTAAAGCAGCTTGAAGTCCAAAATCTACAGCTGGACCAAAATTAAAAATAGATACTTTGTTCCATTGTAGGTAAGTTCGTTTCCAACTGCTTTTTAGGGAGTCAAAATTAACAGCTGTTTTTGCATTAATAAATGCGTTATGTTTGGCTTCAAAATCTTCAATGTTTAATTTTAGATTATTGTAACCAGGAAGAATAATGTTTTCTCCCAAGTTTGCTAATAATTCTGTTTTTGAGAACGTGGACTCATTACCGTCTTCATTGTCTTTTTTATTACAACTGAAGGAGAATAAAAGAATCGAAAGAAAGAGTAAAGGGGTATATTTTTTAATATTCTTCATGATTCATTAGTATTTTGCGTCAAGAGCAGTTTTTATGGCATTGATGTCAACTAAAGAAAGTTCCCAAAAATTGTCACCAAATAAATCCATTATCGTTGTGAGTTCAGCTTGAGTTACGTTTCTAACCTCAGAAGGGATATATCTTAGGTTCCATGCAAAAGCATAAGCCTCGGACATAACATGTAAATATCTAGCATCATCCGTTCCGAAAGAAGAAACAGCATCGTTTAAATATTTTATTGCTGTGTTTGCACTAATATCTTCCCATGTATTTTGAATAGTTGTAATTGCAGTATTTGCATCTGAAATTACTCCAGCACTAATTGCAGCTCTACCTTTGATGAAGTTATCCATCATGGTTGTGTTACAGTTCAATATTGTGTTTTGATTGTTTGTATATTTCCCCCAGAAATCATTTGGAATAGTAGTTGGGAAATCAATAGCGACACCAAAATACCCGAAAGCTTCGTCCCAATGGTGTTCTAAAGCAGTATAATGTTTTCCGTTTGCCTCATCTACAATTGTAGAATTATCAGCAGACATTTTATCCGTACCAAAATAAACGTTTAATGCTTGATTCATAAATACAGCCCCCATCAATCCTTTTTCTATAAATTGTAAAGGTTCCATCCCTGACTTATTAAACAAATACGTCGAAGAAGAAGCTGTTGTCAAAGTTCCAGCTTGACCGTTACTTGCGGCTTGTGCGTGATCGTTACTAGCAACTTCAATTGAATCCATGTAGTCTTCAAATTTTTGAACATCTAATTGAAAACATTTATTTTTTAATTGTTTTCCTTCTGATGTGAAACTAAAATGACCATTTCCGTTATCGTTTACATTCGCAAACATATCTTTAAGTTGTTGAGCACTAATTGGAGCATCGTTACCACTTTTCATGTAGGTAACCATTTCTCTCAATTGGTTCAGTCGGTCTGTTTGTCCAGAATAACTTACAGTGGATGTACCGTTTGAGTTTGTAAAGGTATATGTATCAGGAATAGTATAGTTGGTTGTGGAAGGAGTTGTTGGTTCTGGTTCATCTTTTTTACAACTCACGCTAATTAATAACAATGAAACTAATGAAATACTTATTGGTTTAAAAATTTGTTTTTTCATCTTATTCTTATTTAGATTAATTTTAAATTACACGACAAAAATAGAATTTAAGCACTTTTAAGACAATACCCTTTTTATGGTATTTTGAAAAATGAAGTGGTTGATTGTTTCTTCTTCTTCTTCATTTTAGATTTAATATTTAAGTTTTATTTATAAAGAGACTCAGGTTTATTAACTTTTTTATTTAGTTTTACCCTATGAAACAACTGATGCCACTAATCATTTTTTCATTATTCAATATATTTGTATGTGCTCAAGAATTAAATTTTAGAGGCGCAAGATCGTTGGCGCTTGGAAGTTCAAGTGTTGCCCTTATTGATGAATGGTCATTTTTTAATAATCCAGGAGCTTTAGCTTATATAGAAAAAGCAAGAATTGGAATTAATTATTCAAATCAATATAGTCTTATTGAGTTTCAACAGCAGGATGCTTCAGTTGTTTTACCTTTTAAGAAAGGAGTGTTTTCAACTGGTTTTAGTTATTCTGCTTTTAATGCTTTAAGTAACTGGAGAACTGGCTTAGGGTATAGTATGCTTCTAAATGATAATATTTCATTAGGCATACAGTTTAATTATTTTCAAAAACGTTTTTTACAATTAGGAAATGATAGAAAGAGAGTTTTAACCGCTGATATTGGTTTTCTTTACAAAATAACTTCTAATTGGAATTTTGGAATCTGTTTAAATGATTTTTTAGGTTTTTTTGTAGAGGAAGAAAATAGGTTTTCCTCAGTAAGATTAGGTTCGGATATTTCTTTATCGGATAAGGTCAATTTCTTATTAGAAGGTTATCAATCTACTTTTTATTCTTATCAATTAAGATCAGGATTAGAATATGAAGCTATTAAATCTTTATTTTTTCGTTTAGGATATAAATCTAATCCTAATGAAATAACTTTTGGTTTAGGTTATAATAAGGCAAGTTTTAAGTTGGATATAGCATCCTCTTTCCATTTTGTCTTAGGCTGGTCTCCTTCTATTTCATTAAGTTATGCTTTTGATGAAGATAAATAAGGGATTATTAATCTTGTTCTTTATCTGGATGAGGTTAGGTATATACTGCCAAGTTGAAAATACGAATGGGGTAATAGAACAAAGGATAGAGTATATTGGTGAATTTTCAGAACTGGAAGCGATTGATTTAAGTAATTTGGAAGATGTTTGGAACTATTACCTTGATCATCCTCTAAATTTAAATAAAACCTCAAAAGAAGAGCTAAGTTCTTTACTACTATTAAATGAATTTCAAATAAAAGATTTATTTAATCATTTAAAAAATAATGGTAAACTGCTCTCTATTTATGAACTTCAAAGTATTACCAGTTGGGATGAAAAAACTATTCAAATGTTATTACCTTTTGTGGAAGTTTCAGATAAGCTAAATCAGCCATCTTTTAAGTTTAAAGATGTTTTAAAATATGGAAAAGTAGAATTTACATCTCGCTACAATAAAGTTTTAGAAGATCAAACAGGATATTTAGAGGTCGATTCCATCACAAATACTAATGCGTACCAGGGAAATGATATAGGTATTTATAATAGACTAAGGTTTAGTTACCGTAATAACATTAGTTTAGGTTTGACTACTCAGAAAGATGCTGGTGAATTAATGAAATTCAACGATGTACAGAAAGGTTTTGACTTTAACTCCGTTCATTTTTTTTATAAAGGTGGAAAATGGTTGGAGTCTTTTGCTCTTGGAGATTATCAAATTGAAATAGGACAAGGTTTAAACTTCTGGACAGGTTATGCTTTTGGGAAAACAGCAGATGTTATTCAGATTAAAAAATCAGCTACGCCAATTAGAGCTTATACTTCAAGTGATGAATCTCGTTTTTTAAGAGGTGCAGCTGTAAATTTAAGGTGGAAGAACTTTTCCATGTTATCTTTTTTATCAAAAAAGAAAATAGATGGTAGTATTAAAGAATTAAATGGGGAGAATTATGTTTCTTCAATCACCCAAAATGGGTTACATAGAACAGGAGGAGAGGCTTTAAGAAGAAAAAGGCTAGAAGAAACTATTGTTGGAGGGAATTTGAAGTTTAAGGTTTCAAATTTTGAAGTCGGTACCTCTTATATTTATCAACGTTATGATTTACCGCTTTTAAAGGATACTATACCATATAATAAATATGATTTTAGAGGAACTGATTTATTCAATACAAGCGTTTTTTATAGTTATCATTTTAAAAATATTATTTTGTTTGGAGAATATGTGCCCAAATTAAAAAAAGAAGAGTCTGCAATAATTAATGGCTTACTCGTAGCACTGGATAAAAAATCAAATTTAACTCTACTTTACAGAAATTACGGGAGAGCGTTTCACTCTTTTTATAATAATAGTTTTTCAAATGGGAGTAAGGCTCAAAATGAAAATGGAATATTTATTGGGTACACAAATAGCATAAACAAAAAATGGCATTTCAATACTTACGTCGATGTTTATTTTTATCCATGGCTAAAATATCAAGTAGATAAACCATCTAAAGGAAATGATTTTTTAGTTCAATTAAACTATAAGCCTTCTAAAAAGACAGATTTTTATGTTCGTTTTAGGCAAAGAACAAAAGAAAGTAATCGTAACGATCTTGAGTCTACTTCTGTATCAAGGATAACCATCTCAAAGCAAAACAATATTCGTTTTAATTTTAAAAGTAAAGTAAGTGATTTATTAACGCTAAAAACACGAGTAGAATTAGTTCATCACAATCAAATAGGTTTTGAACAAGAACTTGGAACGTTAATGTATCAAGACTTTTCGATAAGCACTAGAAGTAAAGCCTTTAAGTTAACCATGCGTTTCGCGCTTTTTGAAACAGAAAGTTACCTTTCAAGAGTGTATGCTTATGAAAATAATGTTTTAGGGTTATATTCGATACCTGCATATTATGATAAAGGATCTAGAGTTTATGGAGTCTTAAAATACCATTTTTTGAATAAAATAGATTTATGGATTAGAGTTGGGCGTAATATTTACTCCAATAAAGAAGAAATAGGTAACGGATTAGAAGAAATTCAAGGTAATTTAAAAACTGAAATCACTTTTCAATTGAGGGTTCTAATTTGATTTAATGTGTTGCTAATTAGTGTTTTGATATGTGTTTGGTTTTGAAGTGTTATGGTGGTGTTAAGACTAAATAAAGGAATGTTAATAATTTTGATGTTGTTCTTTATAAATTTTTACGTGTAGAATAAAAAAAAAACTACATTTGTAACATTGATTTTAAATACATTGTAATATGTCTACTAAATACCAAGCGCAAATAGATGCTTTCATGGAAAAAGTGAAAGCTACTAACGGTCATGAAACAGAATTTCTTCAAGCAGTACATGAAGTTGCTGAAGCAGTTATTCCAATTATTGAAGAAACTCCTAAATATAAGGCAGCTAAAATTTTGGATAGAATGGTTGAACCAGAGAGAACAATCATGTTCAGAGTTCCTTGGTTAGATGATAAAGGAGAGGTTCAAGTAAACAGAGGTTTTAGAGTAGAGTTTAATTCTGCAATTGGACCTTACAAAGGTGGTTTACGTTTTCACCCTTCTGTAAACTTATCTATCCTTAAATTTTTAGGTTTCGAACAAGTATTTAAAAATTCACTTACAACACTTCCAATGGGTGGTGGTAAAGGTGGTTCTGACTTTGATCCTAAAGGAAAATCAGACAATGAAGTAATGAAATTTTGTCAATCATTTATGACAGAATTATCTAGACATATTGGACCAAACACAGATGTTCCTGCTGGAGATATAGGTGTTGGAGGTCGTGAGATTGGATATATGTTTGGTCAATACAAAAAAATTAAAAATGAATTTACTGGAGTTTTAACTGGAAAAGGTTTAAACTGGGGTGGTTCATTAATACGTCCAGAAGCTACTGGTTATGGAACGGTATATTTTGCACAGGAAATGTTAGCTACTAAAGGAGATTCTTTTAATGGTAAAACAGTTGCAATTTCTGGTTCAGGAAACGTTGCTCAATATGCTTGTGAGAAAGTTACTGAATTAGGAGGTAAAGTGGTTACTTTTTCAGATTCTAAAGGTTACATCTATGATGAGGCTGGAATTGATGCTGAAAAATTAGCTTACGTAATGGAATTGAAGAATGTGAAAAGAGGTCGTATCTCTGAATATACTTCTAAATATCCTTCTGCTAAGTTTGTAGCTGACGCTCGTCCATGGGAGGTTAAATGTGATGTTGCTTTACCATGTGCTACACAAAATGAGTTAAATGGTGATGAAGCTAAATTATTAGTTGCTAATGGAGTTAAATGTGTTGCAGAAGGAGCAAACATGCCAACGACTCCAGAAGGTATCGAAGTTTTTCACGAAGCTAAAATCTTATTCTCTCCAGGGAAAGCATCTAATGCTGGTGGGGTTGCAACTTCAGGTTTAGAAATGTCTCAAAACTCTTTACGTTTTAATTGGACTGCTGAAGAAGTAGATACTAAGTTAAAAGGTATTATGGTTTCTATTCATAAAGCTTGTGTGAAATACGGAGCTGATGATGAAGGTCATGTAGATTATGTTAAAGGTGCTAATATAGCTGGTTTTGTGAAAGTTGCAGATGCAATGATTGATCAAGGATTAGTTTAAGTATCTTCAAAAATAATTAAGGTCGATTTCGCAAGAGGTCGACCTTTTTCAGTTAAAGGGAATAGATTTTTGTTAGTCTAGAAACTTTTTTAAATTAGCTAAAACATTAAATATAAATTCTAACTTTTAATTATGGAAGTACTAGAAAAACAGCATATAAAATTTAATCGTAAAGGGTTCAAAGACGATGAGTTAATAAGTATTTACAATAAACTTGTTAGACCTAGGTTAATCGAAGAGAGAATGTTAATTCTACTCCGTCAAGGAAAAATCACGAAATGGTTTTCTGGCTGGGGACAGGAAGCAATATCAGTAGGAACAACTTATGCTATGAATAAAGAAGAGTATATTCTTCCAATGCATAGAAATTTAGGAGTTTTTACTTCAAGAGATATTCCGTTAAGAAGGTTGTTTGCTCAATTTCAAGGTAAGCTTTCGGGTTTTACAAAAGGGAGAGATCGTTCTTTTCATTTTGGTACTCAAGAGTTCAACTTAGTAGGAATGATTTCTCATTTAGGCCCTCAACTAGGAATTGCTGACGGTATCGCTTTAGCTTCTAAAATCAAAAACGAAAAGAAAGCTACTCTTGTTTTTACAGGTGATGGTGGTGCAAGTGAAGGTGATTTTCACGAAGCACTAAACGTTGCTTCTGTATGGGATTTACCAGTTATTTTTGCTGTAGAAAATAATTGTTGGGGACTGTCTACTCCAAGTGAAGAGCAGTTTAGATGTAAGCAATTCATTGATAAAGGAATCGGTTACGGAATGGAAGCTGTTCAGGTGAACGGTAACAATATTTTAGAAGTTATTAGAGAAGTTCGAAAAATTACGGCTGATATTAGAAAAAATCCAAGACCTGTTTTATTAGAATTAATGACTTTCAGGATGAGAGGTCACGAAGAAGCTTCTGGAACTAAATATTATCCAGAAGGACTTCAAGACGAATGGCAAAAACAGGATCCTATTTCCAATTATGAATTGTTCTTAAAAGAAGAAGGCATTTTAACGGACGATTTGATTCATACAATGAAAGAGGCTATAAAAGCTGAAATAGTTAGTGAATTTGATGTTGCATATAAAGAAGATAAAGTTACGGTTAGTAGCGAAATTGAGTTAGCAGATGTTTATGCTCCTTATACTCAAGAGGTAGTTGCTCCTTCGGATAAAAAATCTGAAAAAAGATTTATTGATGCTGTTCAAGAAGGGTTAAAGCAATCCATGGAAAAGTACCCAGATTTAGTAATTATGGGGCAAGATATCGCAGAATACGGTGGAGCTTTTAAGGTTACAGAAGGTTTTGTTGACCAGTTTGGAAAAGACAGGGTAAGAAATACACCTATCTGTGAATCAGCAATTGTTGGAGCAGGTTTAGGGTTATCAATTGCAGGTATGAAAGCAATTGTAGAAATGCAATTTGCAGATTTCGTAACTTGTGGGTTTAACCAAATTGTAAATAACTTAGCTAAATTGCATTGGAGATGGGGTGAAAATGCAGACGTTGTTGTGCGTATGCCTACTGGTGCAGGATCTGCAGCTGGTCCTTTTCATTCTCAGAGTAATGAAGCTTGGTTTTTCCATACACCAGGTTTAAAAATAGTTTATCCTTCTTCTGTGGAGGATGCAAAAGGGTTGTTAGCAGCCGCTATTGAAGATCCAAACCCAGTTATGTTCTTTGAGCATAAGAATTTATATAGAAGTATCAAAGCAGAAGTTTCTGATGAATACTTTACTGTAGAAATCGGAAAAGCTAAAACTGTTAGATCAGGTGAAGATATCACCATTGTAACTTATGGTATGGGAGTGCATTGGGCAAATGAAATTTTAGATAAACACTCAGATATTAGTGCTGAAATCTTAGATTTAAGAACACTTTTACCTTTAGATACTGAAGCAATTTATGATGCTGTTAGAAAAACAGGAAAGGTTATTGTTTTACATGAAGATTGTATGACTGGTGGTATAGGAGGTGAGTTGGTAGCTTTAATCAATGAGAATTGTTTCAACGACCTAGACGCTCCAGTGAAA
>Ga0228614_1000982_pt1 | contig 13646 bp, 5 predicted proteins | sample 15DmetaG_FD_190531 | JGI IMG/M metagenome (GOLD analysis project Ga0228614, IMG submission 190531) | Seawater microbial communities from Monterey Bay, California, United States - 15D | ecosystem: Environmental > Aquatic > Marine > Coastal | place: USA: California | collected 2016-10-13
CCGTGCCACAGCATTGGAAGCTCATGATGTAGTATTGGATACGTCTATGACTGCGATAGAAACCCGTGCCACAGCATTGGAAGCTCATGATGTAGTATTGGATACATCTATGACTGCGATAGAAACCCGTGCCACAGCATTGGAAACCCATGATGTAGTATTGGATACATCTATGACTGCGATAGAAACCCGTGCCACAGGATTGGAAGCTCATGATGTAGTATTGGATACATCTATTACTGCTATAGAAACCCGTGCCACAGCATTGGAAACCCATGATGTAGTATTGGATACATCTATGACTGCTATAGAAACCCGTGCCACAGCATTGGAAGATCACGATGATTTATTAGATATTTCAGTTAATAATTTAGAAAATTTGATTAATACATTAGATGGTTCTGTAACACAAAATTTATTAAAAGTTTCACAAATACAAAATGGGGTTACGTCAAATGAAATAACCGCTGTAAATACTATACGATTTGATACTGATTCTGGATTTGATGTAACTAATATGACAAATGGTGAAGTTAAAATAGGTATGAATAGCACATTTAAAACATGGCAGGTTGATGGTCAAGATGATTTAGTTGCACAAGGATTAGATACAATGACTATTATAGCCGGTAATGATATTACATTAACAACCGCCCAAGAACCAAAATCATTAACTATTGATTATGATACTACAAATATTGATACTTCATTGAATTTAAAATCAAATATAAATAATGCGAATTTTACAGGAACATCAGAATTTAATGATATTTCTTTAAATGGAAAGATTAATGAAGTTATTATACAAAGCAAAGAGGCTGAACATAATTTAGTATTAGGTAATAAACAAATATTAGCACCAATCGGTAATCATAATGTAGGATTTGGTCCAAAAGTCCTAGGATCTAATACTGATCTTACAACTGATCAAATTAAATTTAATAGTGCGTTTGGTTCAGTTGCTCTAGGTAATCTCACTACAGGATATTATAATACTGCGATGGGTTATAATTCTCTTAAAAACACGACTACAGGAATAAATAATACTGCGGTGGGTAGTCTATCATTAACTGCAAATATATCTGGAAATAATAATGTTGGTATAGGTGTTAACGCATTAGAGAGTAATCAGTCTGGAAATAGAAATGTTGCTATAGGTAAGCAATCGTTACAATATAATTTATCGACCATTGGTAATACAGCTATTGGGTATCAATCATTACACCATAATAAAGGAACTTATAATATTGGTATTGGTCATATGGCTGGTTCTGACATTAGTGGAGTTATTACTGAGAATATTTTTATAGGTTCTCAAACTGGTTTTGATAACTCGGATAATGTATATAATAGATCAGTAGCATTAGGTTTTAAATCTAAAATTACATCTAGTAAACAAATTATGTTAGGTACATCAGATATGCATGTAAAATGTCCTGGAAATGTAAGCATAGATGGTATAATTAATAGTGGAACATGGAATGGAAGTTCCATAGATGATAATTATATTACTTCTGCTTCTAATTGGAATAACAAAGTTGATAAATCAATAACAGATGCTTCTTTTGTAGCAGTAAATACTCATCTTTCAAATAAAGCGAATACTACAGCATTAATTAGTGGATTAGATGGAAAACAAGATACTCTGACTTTTGGTATTTTGTCTAATAACGCAGTTAAAGTTGATAGTACATACAGAACTGGACATGCGTGGAAATACGCAAGATTTACAGATTCTGGTATAGAAGGCTACCCAATAGCTAATGTAAAAAGCGAACTAGGAGTTAATAATATTACAAATGAAAGTAAAGAAACTATGTTTACAGATCCTAATTTTACAGGAACAGCTACATTGGAAACAACACCTAATGCTACTGATAACAGTAAAAAAATTGCGACTACTGCGTTTGTTCAAAATGCTGTTAGTAATTTAGTTGATACTGCGCCTGAAGCATTGAATACATTAAATGAGTTAGCAGCCGCTCTTGGTGATGATGCGAATTTTTCCACTACTATTAGTAACTCTCTTGGTTCAAAAGCACCTATTAATAATCCTACATTTACTGGAACGGTTGAGGGTATTTCAAAGAGTATGGTTGGACTTAGTAATGTTGATAATACTTCTGATGCTGATAAAGATATTTCTACTGCTACTCAGAACGCATTAGATTTAAAAGCAAATCTTCACGCACCTGTTTTTACAGGTGCTGCTAAATTATCTGGAACACCAGCAGCTGGTGATAATTCAGGTAAAATTGCTACTACTTATTTTGTTCAAAGAGCAGTTAATAATTTAGTTGATTCCGCACCTGGAACATTGAATACATTAAATGAGTTAGCAGCTGCTCTCGGAGATGATGCGAATTTTTCTACTACTATTAGTAACTCTCTTGGATCAAAAGCACCTATTAATAATCCTACATTTACTGGAACTGTTGAGGGTATTTCAAAGAGTATGGTTGGACTTGGTAATGTTGATAATACTTCTGATGCTGATAAAGATATTTCTACTGCTACTCAGAATGCATTAGATTTAAAAGCAAATACATCCGCATTAGCTGGAAAACAAGATACTCTGACTTTTGGTATTTTGGCTAATAATGCGCTTAAAGTTGATAGTCAATACACAGCTGATCACGCATATAAATATGCCAAATTTACAGATACTGGTATAGGAGGCTTAACAAAAGGTGGCTTAAAATGGGAACTAGAACTTGATAATGTTACAAATGAAAGTAAAGCAACTATGTTTACTAATGCTGATTTAACTGGTACATCCACCGCGATTACTGCTGACGCAGGAACAAATAGCACACAAATTGCTACAACAGAATATGTAGATTCTGCGGTTAGCGACTTAATAAATGGCGCTCCAGGTGCTTTAAATACATTGGATGAATTAGCAACCGCACTAGGTGATGATAGTAATTTTGCTTCTACAATTACAAATACTATTTCTGAAAAAGCGCCTATTGCTTCTCCTAGTTTTACAGGAACTGCTACTTTCAACGGAATCGCAACTATTAATCAAAATGCTAATATTGGAGGTTGTATTAAACAAGGCGATTCGGCGATTACAAATGTTCCGAGTCATTCTGGATTTGAAAATGTAGAAGTTGATAATAATATAACTATTGGCGGAAGATTGATTACACCTGGAATACAACAAAAGATAGCATTAATTACAACAAACGCAGGCGATGTAAATACTTATACTTTAGATTATAGTTTAGGTACTATATTTAAATTGTCGGGTGCTTCTGCAACTCCTATACAAAATTTTAAGATCAATTTAATTAATTTGCCATCAATTACAGATGAGACATCTATATATAATATTACAATTTTGAATCCAACTGGTCCAGAATATATACCTAATCAAATAACAACAAGCACAAATGATACAATTAGTTCAACAAGTATAACACATAAGTATTGTCAAACAAATTTACCAACATCTTATTTTTTTACTATTATAAAGATTTCTTTAATTTATACTACAGAATTAATAGGTATAATAGATGTTACTTATACATAATGAATTTAGAGTATTGTTGTATATGAATACGATATTATAAAAATTATATTTTATGATTACTTATTATAGTAATTATAAAATGGTTGAAACATGGTTTGATTCTTCCGTTAATTCAAATATATTAAGAAAAACATATATAAATGGGTTTTTAGATATATCTAACAGCTTAATCGCTCGTGATACATTATATGTAGTAGGTAATACTGATATTTGTGGTGATTTTTACGCTCAATATCCCAACGAATCTATACCGGTAAGTGCTATTATAGGAGGAGGACCAACTGGTCCTGCCGGTCCAGCCGGTTCTTCAGCAACGGCTGATTTAAATTCAGATTTAAATTTAAATGCAAACTTATCCGTAACCGGTGAAGTTGATATTAATTCAATAATATTAAAATCTGTTTCTAAGGATATTACTACTACTACTACTACTACAACTACTACTCCTGGAACAGATTGGAACGAAACATTTAATATCGATGGGAACCAATTATCCGAGCAATTTGGGGCTAATGTAGCATTTTCAAGTGATGGAACAACTCTTGCTGTTGGAGCTAGGATGAACGATAATAATGGTTTTACTAGTGTAGGATGTGTTCGTGTATATCGATATAATAATGCGGCTTGGAATCAAATAGGCAATGATATTAATGGTATTGGTAACAATGATTATGAATATTTTTCTAGTACTACTAATGACACTATGTCTATATCAAGTGATGGTTCAATTATTGCGGTTAGCAGCGGATCAACCCCGCACCACACAACTATGTATCAATATGATGATGGAGGAGGAAATTGGAATCAATTAGGTCAGCGTTTCTATGATAGTAGTAGTGAGCCGCAAGTAGTATCGATATCAAGTGATGGAACTATTGTTGCGATTGGTGGAGGGTCTAGTACTAGTATTTTTAATTTTATAGGATCGAATTGGACTATAATGGGACCTTCTATCCAAGGTAAAGCATCATCGATATCATTATCAAGTGATGGAACAATTGTTGCGATTAGTGATCAAATGTATGGTAGTAACGGACGTGCTGGTATATTTGAATATAACAACAACAACAATTCATGGAGTCAAGTAGGTAATTATATTATGGGAGTAAACCTGTATGACCGATTAGGAGCGATCATATCTTTATCAAGCGATGGAACTATTATTGCGATAGGTAGTCCTTTTAGTGATTATAATGGTGGTACTTCCGGTCATACTGATGTTTATAAATATAATATTTCTACTGATAATTGGGATCAATTAGGAGGGAGTATTATAGGTGAAGCTAGTAGTGATCTTTCACCAACGTCACTTTCATTATCAAGTGATGGAACTATTGTTGGGATTGGTGCTCAAAGTAATGATGCTAATGGTAATGAATCGGGGCATGTTCGCGTATATCAATATGACGCAACTAAAACAGTTGCGGAAACTGACCAAAATAGTCCTACATTTGGACCCATTGGTTGGAATCGATTAGGACAAGATATTGATGGGGAGTTGGCAGGCGATAGAGCAGGCATTGTATCATTAACAGGCAATGGTGATATTCTTGCTGTAGGTGGTTATAAACATAATAATGTAGGACATGTTCGTATATTATCTATGACTTCTACTACTACTACTACCACTACTACTACCAATACTGCTGTAACTGGATTAGATATTTGTGGAAATTTATACGCTCAATATCCCGATGAATCTATACCCGTAAGCGCTATTATTGGAGGAGGTCCAACAGGACCTGATGGAGCACAGGGTCCCGCTGGTTCGGATGGAGCACAGGGTCCCGCTGGTTCGGATGGAGCACAGGGTCCCGCTGGTTCGGATGGAGCACAGGGTCCCGCTGGTTCGGATGGAGTGCAAGGTCCAACAGGTCCAACAGGTGCTGATGGTTCGGATGGAGAGCAAGGTCCAACAGGTGCTGATGGTTCGGATGGAGTGCAAGGACCAATAGGTCCAACGGGTGCTGATGGAGTGCAGGGTCCAACTGGTGCTGATGGTTCAGATGGAGTGCAGGGTCCAATAGGTCCAACTGGTGCTGATGGTTCAGATGGAGTGCAGGGTCCAATAGGTCCAACTGGTGCTGATGGAGCACCAGGAACAGCTGATTTAAATTCAGACTTTAATTTAAACGCAAACTTATCAGTAACTGGTGAAGTTGATATTAATTCAATAATATTAAAAAAACGAGTTATTCCTGGTACGACTACAATTACAGGAACACAATGGAACAAAATAGGAGATACTATTAATGGTGAAAATAGTTCTGAAGAATTTGGAACAGCAGTATCTTTATCAGATGATGGTTCAATTGTGATAATTGGATCACCCAAATCTAATGATACTGGGTGTGTTCGTATATATAAAAATATAGATAACGTTTGGACCAAACTAGGAAATGATATTATTGGAATAAATCCAAACCAAGGAGAAAATAATTATTTTGGATTTTCAACATCTATATCAAGTGATGGAACTATTGTTGCGATTAGTGCTAAATTCGCATCTATTAATGGCGATTCTTCTGGATATGTTGCGATATATCAATACAATAACAATGTATGGAATCAATTAGGAGAAAATATTGTTGGTGAAGCTGCTGGGGATTATTCAGGATATTCAGTATCATTATCAAGTGATGGAACTATAGTTGCTATAGGTGCTACACAGAATGATGATAATGGTAATTCTTCGGGGCATGTTCGCGTATATCAATATGATGTAACTAAAACCGTTGCAGAACCTGACCAAAATAGTCCTACATATGGACCTGTTGGTTGGAATCGGTTAGGACAAGATATCGATGGGGAAGGTGGTGGGAATTTTTCAGGATATAGCGTATCATTATCAAGTGATGGAACTATAGTTGCTATTGGTGCTCCTTTTAATACTGGGTTTACAGGACATGTTCGCGTATATCAATACGACGTAACTAAAACAGTTGCGGTAACTGACCAAAATAGTCCTACATATGGACCTGTTGGTTGGAATCGATTAGGACAAGATATCGATGGAGAAATTGGTGGGGATTTTTCAGGAGCTAGCGTATCATTATCAAGTGATGGAACTATAGTTGCTATTGGTGCTACTTCAAATGATGACAATGGTAACAATTCAGGTCATGTTCGTGTATATCAATATGACGTAACTAAAACCGTTGCGGTACCTGACCAAAATAGTCCTACATATGGACCTGTTGGTTGGAATCGATTAGGGAAAGACATTGATGGGGAGGCTTCACCGGATAATTCAGGATATAGCTTATCATTATCAAGTGATGGAACTGTAGTTTCTATTGGTGCTATTTATAATCAGCCGAATTCTGGTAATTACAAGGGTCATGCTCGGGTATATCAATATGACGCAACTAAAACAGTTGCTGTGTCTGACCAAAATAGTCCTACATATGGACCTGTTGGTTGGAATCGATTGGGCCAAGATATTGATGGACAAGCTAGTGATGACCAGTTCGGACATTCAATATCATTATCAAGTAATGGAAGTATTGTTGCTATAAGTGCTAAAAATAATAATATGGGATATGTTTCTATATATTTTATAGGTACTACTACTACTGAAATGCAGACTGTATTGGATATTTGTGGAAATTTATTAACCCAATATATTGATGAATCTATCCCAGTAAGTGCTATTATTGGAGGAGGTCCTACTGGTCCTGCTGGTTCTGCTGGTTCTGCTGGTTCTGCTGGTTCTGCTGGTCCAACTGGTGCTGTTGGTCCAACTGGTGCTGATGGTTCTAATGGTTCAATTGGTCCAAGAGGATATGAAGGAGACGACGGACCAACTGGTCCAACTGGTCCTGCTGGTCCTGCAGGTAGTGCCGATTTAAATTCAGATTTGATTTTAAACGCAAATATAGTAGCAACAGGTGATATTAATACATTAATGTTAAACACAAGACGTGAATTTATAAACATTATTACAGGAACACAATGGAATGAATCATCACTATTTTTACATGGTTCGAATGGTGAGTACTTAGGCCATTCTATATCCTTTTCAAATGATGGAACAATTATTGCTGTTGGTGTTAAAGAAGGTAATTACGACGATGGAGAAGTTTTTATTTATGAAAATATTAGTGATACTTGGACTCAAACAAGTGTTTTAAACGGTGAAAATAATAGCGATATGATGTTTGGAACGGGTGTATCTTTATCAAGTGATGGAACGATTCTTGCTGTAGGTGCTCCCAATGCTGATATTCCAGGTGTAGATAGGGTAGGAAAGGTGTTTATATATCAAAATATTAATGGTACTTGGACTCAAATTGGAGATAGTATAGATGGTGAAAATCTGAATGATAAGACTGGTGCTTCAGTATCATTATCAAGTGATGGAACGATTGTTGCGGTTGGTTCTCCTGATTATAGTACTAGTAATGGTGATTATTCAGGGAATGTCCAAGTATATCAAAATATTAATAGTGTTTGGACTCAAATAGGAGGTGATATTCCGGGTCTTACTGCTAATGCTTATAATGGACGCACAGTATCTTTATCAAGTGATGGAACGATTCTTGCGGTTGGTTCTCCTGATTATTGGACTAATATTTATAAATCCGGACATGCTCGTATATTTCAATATAATACTGCTACTGATAATTGGGAACAATTGGGAGGAGATATTAAAGGTCAGAGTTCTTGGGATCAAGCTGGACATTCAGTAGCATTATCAAATGATGGAACTATTATTGCGGTAGGTATTAAAGGTTCTGATGAACCTTCTGCCAATGCTGGACAAGTTAACGTATATAAATATGACGTAAATAAAACAGTTGCAGTAACTAACCAATATAGTTCTACATATGGACCTATTGGTTGGAATCGATTAGGACAAGGTATTGGTGGAGAGATGACTGGCGATTCATCTGGATATTCAGTAGCATTATCAAATGATGGAACTATTGTTGCGATTGGAGCTGTTCATAATGATGGAAATGGTAACAGATCAGGTCATGTTCGTGTATATAAATATGATGTAAATAAAACAGTTGCAGAACCTGACCAAAATAGTCCTACATATGGACCAGTTGGTTGGAATCGATTGGGCCAAGATATTGATGGTAGTGATGCGGAAGATCAATCTGGACATTCAGTAGCATTATCAGGTAATGGACTTGTTCTAGGTGTTGGTGCTCCATTGAGTAATAATTTCGGTACTAATTCAGGAGAAGTACGTATATTTTCTATAGATGGTCAAGAAGTTCCTGTTGGCATTGGTGAGTTAGATATTTGTGGAAATTTACAGACTCGAATATTAACAACAACGAATGATGTTTCTATGAATCAAAAACTCTATGTTAATGGTGATGTTTCTATGAATGCTAATGTTGATATTGATGGTAATTTAGATGTTACGAGTGGAATATTAGCAGTAAATAATGGAATGGTAAAAATTGATACAGGTGACATAACTGGTATCCATACATCTGATTATACTGGTAATCCAAAACTTGCGGTAAATAGCCATATTTATACAAAAGGTTTAATTAATTATTATCAAAGAGGTGGTCAAACAACAGCAATAAATCTTAATTCTAATGAAATTGATTTTGTTACCAAAGGTTTTGACAGAATGATAATTACTCCAGATGGTGACGTTTCCATGAATAATAAGTTAAGTGTAGGTAGTGATTCTTCATTTAATGGTAATGTTACCATTAACGGTAACTTGGAAGTAAGACAACAAAATAGTACTATTATAAATACCACTGTTAATGATTATCAATTAATTATTAGTGAAGATATTTCATTAAATGGAGTATTAAAAGTATCTGGCGATACATCATTAAATGGAGAATTATATTTAAAGAATGGAGCTACATTATCTTCTACATTAGCAGTTACTGAAGCTACTACTCTTGGTTCTACATTAGCTGTTACTGGTGCTGCTACATTAGCATCTACAATGGAAGTTACAGGTAAAACTACTTTAACTGATGATGTTTCTATGAATAATAATGTTGATATAGATGGTAAGCTTGTTGTGAAAAGTAATATTATAAGTCAGCCTATTGGATTTTCTGGTAATCAAGATGGAGCATATTTAATTGCTGGAACCACAAGTTGGACAGGCGCAACTACAAATTGGAACACATATGGATTTCAACATAAATTCAAATCAGATAGCAACGGTTCACCAAGAATATCAATTGATACAACAGGTGGTGAAAAATGGACAATGTTAGAATCAGGTAAAATTGGTATTGATTGTATTAATCCAAGTGTAACACTTCAATTAGGAGATAATGGATCTGGTAAAAGTACTACTTCTATTGTGCAATCAGGAATATTTCAAGTATTTGATTCTAATTATAGAATGGAAGTACAGTCTAGTCAATTGGCGTTTAGAAGTATAGGTGGTAATGGTATTGGTTTTTATACTAGTGCGGAAACAAGTAATAGTATTGATGATTCAAAAATGATTATTAGAGGTAGCAATGTTGGAATTGGAACTACAAATCCTTCCAGTAAATTACATATACAACAACAATGGACTTCTGGTGGTTTAATGTCTGCAGGTGAAATAAAATTTTCGACTATTAATACTGGAAATACAAGTTGGGAACTAGCATCAATTGAAAGTTATGTAAAAGCTAATAACGGTTCTCCCGATGGTTATCCTGGGGGCTTAATATTTAAAACAAAAGCACCTGATAATACAAGCACAAGTCTTCCAGTTGAGAGAATGGTTATTGATAGTAGTGGAAATGTTGGAATTGGAACTACCGACCCTGATGGTCCGTTACACGTTTCTATCTCAGATACTACCAGTGGAACGTGTTACTTTGAATTAAATCAGGCGCGAAATCCTGGTAATAATATTAATCTCCTATTTAAAAGTAATGCGTATAAGTATGGTTCTATTGGTGGAATTGATTTAGCACCAACTAACAATGGTAATTGGTGGGGTGGTCTTGTATTTAAAACATACAATGGGTCCGGTGATGCCTTATCTGAAAGAATGCGTATTGATAGTCTAGGCAATGTTGGAATTGGAACTACAACTCCTTCAAACACCTTAGATGTTAGTGGAATAATTCAACATAAAGGATTATCTATGACATCTGGAACAGGAATAGACCAAATAATAGAATTTACAAATATCCCTTCATTTACAGCTAATACTTGGATTGATTTACATGATGGAACTAATTATTCTGGACCATATATTAAATATGACGGTTCTACAGCAACAAGTAATGTTTCATTTCCTTCTACTTATATAATGCAGTTGTATATCCAATCTAGTGGAAATTTTGATTTACACGCATCTGGTAATATATCATTTGGAAATCATCCTACTTCTGATTCCGATGGAAATACAGAAGAAATTGTCCTTCATAGAGGATACTATAAAAAAGCCAATGTATGGGCTAGAATGAAGTATGTTACTACTGGTAGCAACCATGAAGTTCGTATGCAAATTAAAGTAGATACTGATGTTAGTTCTTTAGATCAATATAAATTAACTTTACGACGATTTATGTAATTATCAATAATGTAAAATGTGTATAGTCTATATAATAATGTCATTCGACCAATTAACTACTAATTATATTAATACTCCAGATAATAGTTCTGTATCTTATTGGGATGTTTGTGATTTAATTGACTGGCGGGAACCAAGACCAAACAGCGAAGGACAAACTAGATGGTCTATATCTGCATTATATAATACTACAAAAAATCTTATAGGAAAGGATTATTCAATTGAATATCCATCATCATATGACATCAGCGCACATTTTTTAACTAGAAATGAACTAGTAGTATCAAATATAGAAAATGCGAATCAATGGAATAAAAATACTGGACAGTTTACAGCAAATGTAAGTGGAATTTATAATATTTCATGGAGGTTTCGAGCTCAAAGTAACACATCCAATATTATTAAATTAGAAGTAATTAATGATTCAAATAGCGTTATCTCAGAACATATTATTAATGATTCTTACATTGATACAACAGATGTATTATCTGGAAGTAAAAATATACATTTAGAAAAAGATTATAAAATACAATTTAGAGTTGCTGAGGGTAGTATAAGATTAACTATGAATTCACAATATATTTCCTACTCAGGTTTTACAGTTCTTAGGTATAGATATTAATAATATAAATTTATCAATAATTTATATAATTATGCCTTCATTCGATGTTATAAACGCAAATTCTATAAATAGTAAGAAATCTTTGTGGTCTATAGAAGACGTATATAGATTACCAAATAGTGACAATTTACAAACCTATTCAGATATATCTCAAAATGATATATCTTTAACTGAAAATACTTTTATAGGTTCATCATATTTATTCGGTTGTAATTACACTGGTATAAGCGATATTGAAAATAGTACTCAATTTGATCCTAGCACAGGGTTATTTACCGCAAATTTATCTGGTACATATCTAGTTACTTATAGTTTTAAATTACCAACAACAGGATTTATATATTTTGTTGCAAAAGATTCTAATGGAAATAGGTTAAGTTCGTCATTCAAAACAGCTTATTATAAACCACCTCATGATTCAGGCGTTACAAAAGATACTATGCATACATCAGGAGATACTGTATTATATTTAGAAAAGGGCGGAACCATCGGATTTGAATGTATGGATCCACATTCAATAATATTCGTAGGTGAGAGGGCGAATGGTCAAAATGGTATAAAACCTTATTCTGGATTTACAATTTTAAGATTATAATTTATATATATAATAATTTTATATTATAAATGAGTTTTGATACCTTACAAATAAATGATCTTAAACATGCCAATAAACCAGTATGGGAAATATTTGACTGGAGCGGAACAGATGTGTCTGGAACAGTAATATATGCAAACGATGTGGTAAATAGTATTGATTATAATCATCCTAATATAAATAATACAGTTGAATGTATCTTAGGTGCTAGCGGCGCGTTTGGAGAAGGTGATGATGTATCAGGTAATTTTGGATGCATATATTATGGTAATCATCCACTTGAAAGTAATACCCAATTGAATGCTCATGGTTCTTTTTATCCCAAAGTAGATGCAGTATATAAAATATCTTATCATTTTACAATAAAAAATGTATACGAAGATAATGAAGCACTACCAAATTTGTATTTTCAGGAATACAGCCCCGCCCATTATAACAACAACAGTTCCAGCTCCCTTCTTTATAGAATATATGGAAACAATAATGCGAATGATAGACTAGATGAAAATTTTATATTGTCTGGAACTATTGTTCGTAGGTTAGGAGTCAATCATTTTATTAGGTTTGTATTTTGGAATAATAATAAATTAATAAAAGTTCATTTATCTTCTGATCTAGGATACAGCAGTTCTGGAATAACTGTTACTCGTATGTAAATTATATAAACTATTTTTATAAATTTAAATTTAGTTAATAGTAATAATATATAATTTATAAAAAAAACTAATACTTATATATATAAATCTTAATGTCAATAGCCACTTTAAAACGAAAATCTCAAGCAAAATATAATAATAGTTTAGGTTCAGATACAATTTTTTCTATTTCAGGAACACATCGAAATCAAGGGTATGTAGGACAAACGAGTTTATCTCGTTCTTCATCAGATATAAATTGTACTGAAGATTCCACTGTTGTAAAAAAAAGTTCAATGGGAACAAAAGGAATGATAAATAGTAAATATAGATGGATACGTCGTCCTGCACCATATTCATCTGTAAAACCTGATGTAAATAACTTAACATCAGTGCAGAGTGAATATATTAATAATTTATCTAAGAAAACTATAAATGAAATTAAAAAAGGAAATGACCCAAATGACACTTCTTGTACTAATGTAAATACATCAACATTAAGTTCTTGTTTTAATTGTGATAAAACCCGTTCAAAAAACGAATACTTACCTATTTCAAGTGGTGAATATATTCAAGAAATAAATGATAAATGCCAAGATTATAACATAAAAACTACAAGACCTAGTATGGGTGTTCCTTTTCCAGGTATGTAAAATTGAAATAGTATAAATAAATAATATGATAATAAACTATTATATTATTAACATGGAAACCCCAAAACAACTATCTAGTGACCCTGA
>Ga0228614_1000989_pt1 | contig 13570 bp, 8 predicted proteins | sample 15DmetaG_FD_190531 | JGI IMG/M metagenome (GOLD analysis project Ga0228614, IMG submission 190531) | Seawater microbial communities from Monterey Bay, California, United States - 15D | ecosystem: Environmental > Aquatic > Marine > Coastal | place: USA: California | collected 2016-10-13
CTCCCCTGTCACCGTCATTGCTCGCTCGGTCCGACCACGTCATCACAAATTGATTGCCAGGGAGCGATGCAATACTTGGATTAATCTGATCGCCAGAGGTGGTTGCTGAATTTAACTGTGCAATCCCTGAGGTGAAAGTCGGTCCTAGCTGAGCAGATATGCCGACCGCAGGATCATTATCGTCAAAATCAGTATTGGCGCCAATGCCGTCTCCATCCGCGTCTATCGATTCCGTAGAGTCTAGTGGGAACGCATCATCAGCATCAAGCACACCATCAGCATCGTCATCAGTATCCGCAACCATGCCTATTTGTTCGCAGACAGCATCACAATCATTAGGATACCCGTCACCATCGGTATCTATTCTTCCGTCCAAGCTAATTAACTCGAATGCATCATTTATATCGAGGACATCATCACCGTCATCATCAGGATCGACATTATTTCCAATCCCATCGCCATCAGTATCAGTAGTCTCCGAAGGATCGTTAGGAAAATCATCATTGATGTCTAGGACACCGTCACCATCACTATCGTCTTCTGTCCCAACAATGGCATTGAGCTCAAACGTCCTACCATAGATATTTCTTGAGCCTTTCCAAGCATCCCAGGCAGCTACCAGCGACCCATCCGTCAACTCAGTGAATTCGATATTCGTACTGTCATTCACCGTCAACACATCATCAATACTCACCGCTTGGTTAGCACCTTGCGCCGTACCATCCGCAGCATAGGACTGAACATACACCTGCTGCGGTGCCTTAGCATCAACCCAGCCCACTACAAACCCACCATCAGACCGGGCCGTCACATATGACTTAACCTGATTACCACTCGTCAAGGTATTAACGGCAATCTCTGAACCGCCAACACCTGCCTTATCAAACACCCGAGCATAAATACCTGCCAGATCTCCGTCTTGCAACAGACTCTGCCAAGTCACAACAAAACCACCTGACGAAAGGCCTGCAATCGCCTGACTGCTCTGATTCTCTACCAGCGTAGTGTTAACCATAAACGGATCACCGTCTAACTCTCCAGCAGCGGTCACGAATTGACCGTAAATATCACTGCCTGAGGTATTCTGGCCGTCGTACCAACCAATCAAAATACGACCATCTGACAACGCTGTAATCACCGGATCAAACGCTACAACGTCAGATTGATAGACCTTCGAATCAACTAGAAGCTCACCCGTATTACTGTATTTATTGATATAACCTGAGCCATTATTCACCGTGCTCACAACCCAGAAGTTACCCGCCGAATCAGCCACGACATCAGAGAGCCCATTGAACCCCTCCTGAACCGTAAACTGGGAGCCTAACTTATCACCAGATGCATTAAAAATCTGACCCTCAACATAGCCATTAGACTGGTGCCATATGGCCATAAAGTTGCCATTAGATGCACTGGCTACATTCGACTTGGACTGCCAATCAGATGTCAGCGTGTTTACTAAGAACTCGGACGTTATAGGCGTCAATGTCTCATCATAGATGCGACCAAAGATACCTCCCCTGTCACCGTCATTGCTCGCTCGGTCCGACCACGTCATCACAAATTGATTGCCAGGGAGCGATGCAATACTTGGATTAATCTGATCGCCAGAGGTGGTTGCTGAATTTAACTGTGTAATACCCGAGGTAAAGCCTATCCTTTTTGACGGAGGCTCTACTACGGGCGGATCAACGACATCACTTTGAACATTAAACGCTCTACCATAGATATTTCTTGAGCCTTTCCAAGCATCCCAGGCAGCTACCAGCGACCCATCCGTCAACTCAGTGAATTCGATATTCGTACTGTCATTCACCGTCAACACATCATCAATACTCACCGCTTGGTTAGCACCTTGCGCCGTACCATCCGCAGCATAGGACTGAACATACACCTGCTGCGGTGCCTTAGCATCAACCCAGCCCACTACAAACCCACCATCAGACCGGGCCGTCACATATGACTTAACCTGATTACCACTCGTCAAGGTATTAACGGCAATCTCTGAACCGCCAACACCTGCCTTATCAAACACCCGAGCATAAATACCTGCCAGATCTCCGTCTTGCAACAGACTCTGCCAAGTCACAACAAAACCACCTGACGAAAGGCCTGCAATCGCCTGACTGCTCTGATTCTCTACCAGCGTAGTGTTAACCATAAACGGATCACCGTCTAACTCTCCAGCAGCGGTCACGAATTGACCGTAAATATCACTGCCTGAGGTATTCTGGCCGTCGTACCAACCAATCAAAATACGACCATCTGACAACGCTGTAATCACCGGATCAAACGCTACAACGTCAGATTGATAGACCTTCGAATCAACTAGAAGCTCACCCGTATTACTGTATTTATTGATATAACCTGAGCCATTATTCACCGTGCTCACAACCCAGAAGTTACCCGCCGAATCAGCCACGACATCAGAGAGCCCATTGAACCCCTCCTGAACCGTAAACTGGGAGCCTAACTTATCACCAGATGCATTAAAAATCTGACCCTCAACATAGCCATTAGACTGGTGCCATATGGCCATAAAGTTGCCATTAGATGCACTGGCTACATTCGACTTGGACTGCCAATCAGATGTCAGCGTGTTTACTAAGAACTCGGACGTTATAGGCGTCAATGTCTCATCATAGATGCGACCAAAGATACCTCCCCTGTCACCGTCATTGCTCGCTCGGTCCGACCACGTCATCACAAATTGATTGCCAGGGAGCGATGCAATACTTGGATTAATCTGATCGCCAGAGGTGGTTGCTGAATTTAACTGTGTAATACCCGAGGTGAAAGTTGGGCCATCAGTATCCGCATAAGAGGAGACGCTGCTCAATAAAAGAGTGAGATAACAAAAAAGCAAATATGGCTTTAATTTCATAATAACTGATTCCTTAGGACTTCCCCAATCCGTTTATCATAAGCAACCTGGTTGCAGTTACGCCCAATCCTTGAAAAAAGGTTTAAATTCACACACAATTACCCAATTATGCATACACGAAAGCAAGTTAGGTTCGGTTAGGTTAACGGTTTCTATTATCAAATCCAAACCGGGCCGCACAATAGTTAGATGACAATATAAAGGCAAGTTGCTTACCCAATATAATTAGTACCCAACGCCCAGGTAAGCTGCCGGTTTTAGTTGAGAGAGCCAAAACGTTAATTAAAGCCAGCTTAGATTTTTTGACAGACACCAGCTTCCGGGCTATCAATTGCATGGACGAAAAAAGTTGTCCCGCTATTAGCGGGAATAAACACAAGTCTAATTTGCTCTTCCTCTCCCGCGTATTGCATCAGCCCTTCAACATTTAGCGCATATGGTAAGGCAGTTGATACGCTAACCGAGAACTCATTTCCATCGGCAATTATCGACGTTTTAGTTGTCGTAAAATCGTCAGCGGACTGATTTTCAGCTGCTGCACCTGACTCCTCTATCGCATTTAAGTAAAACAAACTATTGTCAAAATCGAAATACATGGCAATGTTCGGAGTGCCTATTTTAATCCCAGCGCGCGCGGCAAGATCAGATGGTGAAAAAGAACTCAGGGTATTCTTTTTTAGTAATCCTGCGCAAGCTCCCTGGGGTAACTCTGGTGCTGGTGGTGCAGCCAATGCCGCTATTGAGAGAGATATTCCAGCCAGTGATACCAAATATTTTAATTGATACATTATTCCTTCTCTTTAAAGTTACAGGATAGTTTAAAGCGTTACTGCGGCAGATACCGCCGCCCCCGCCCTTCGTCGCAGAGTCTCTTCAGAGATAGCAGCAGGACCGCTAAAAGTCATTAGATTTTCAATCTTGTCTTCGATATTCTCAGCAGTCCTTACTGTCGCATCTGAGGCAATGACATCGTTAATTAACACATCACCTCTTAAGTTAAATAGGTATCTTAGGATCACCAATCCATCGGTCAATGCATCAACATTTCCATTACCATCTATATCCACCAAGTCACCCAGCATCTCAATCCGAGAGGCAACCTCATCTGACGTCTTATAGACCGCATCAGACGCAACAGCATCACTTACAAGAGCATCACCCGATAAGAGAAACATTCCCCTAAGCAACAGCAAGCCGTCTGTCAATGCATCAAAGCTACCATTTCCATCTAGATCGATCGATTCGGAAGATATGCCGCCTAGACTGTTGGAAGGCCCTACAACAGTTAGCTTCGCAACCATAGAGGAATGGCTATAACAATAATAGGTTATTGAGTTACCCGCAAAATTATTAGGAATTGTGAGAGTGAGTTTATCTCCCAGTTCGATAGAGCCAACCTCCGAAACCATATAGCGCGAATCGCTTGATGTGCTGCTCGTTAATATGGAAGGATCCGCTATACGCCATCCCGACCCAATGTTGAAGGGATGCCCTAAATCAGATCTAATAAATTCATAGGTAGAACCCCTATTGAGTGTGATCGTAACTGACGGGCCATTTTCTGTGGAGGAAAAAATATAAAAAGGGGAAGAAAAAGGCTGGGGGTTTAAGCGGACATATATAGTTTCACTGACTACGTTAGAAGCCCAGATAATCGAGATAAACAACATGAATCGCATAAAGACTGAGTGTAAAGACATAACAAATCCACCAAGAGGCAACATACTTTACCTCTTTTTCTGATTGCAACCAAAAACTCCCCTACTTTGGCGCAAAGCAAGATTAGATATTTGCACCAAAACTAATTAATAGCTGCTACCTGATCATACCTCTAATTAATACATATGTGAATAATAAATCACACGGGCTTGATTATCAGACCACACCCTCTAATGACACCATAATCACGAACACAAACTAGCATATAGCAATTGGCTTTAGGCTTTAGGCTTTAGGCTTTAGGCTTTACTGGCTGGCTCTTACAATAGAAGTCTTCCTGCCGGTCACTCCATATTTATCGAAACTCAGCTCCACACTTTAACAACCAACCCACAAGGACTTTGAGTTCACATACAAGTCTATTATTGTGTGAACCGAGCATTTCGGAAAATAGGACCAAGTCACCTCTAAATTAGATTTCATTAATGCAACCGCTAGGCGATCTTTGCGCTCGCAAACTACCCAAGCACTATACTCCCCAAAGTACCTTTACATCACCGGAATCAGAGCCTCAATCTTAGCCTCAACATCTTCTGCTGTTTTTACCGTCGCATCTGAGGCAATGACATCGTTAATCAACACGTCACCTCTGAGGTTAAATAGATATCTCAGAATAACCAAGCCATCGGTTAAGGCATCGACGGTACCATTGCCATCAATATCCACTAAATCTCCAAGCATATCGATTCGAGAGGCAACCTCACCTGATGTCTTATAAACCGCATCAGAGGCAACAGCATCGCTTATAAGAGAATCACCCGATAAGAGGAACATGCCTCTGAGCAATAGCAAGCCATCCGTTAGGGCGTCATATTGGCCGTTACCATCGATGTCTAGCGAGCCTGCGGGAATGGTGCCTGCCAAGAACTCATCTAATGCCGCAACGCCATCGTTATCCTGATCACTTGTAGCATCCGAGGCATCATTTGGATCTAGGCCGTAGCGAACTTCCCATTTGTTCGGTATGCCATCAGAGTCACTATCCATAGAGTAAAGGGCATTAGCTGGGAAAGCATCAAGATAATCAAAGATACGATCTCCATCGGTATCTATTTGGACAGGGGTATCAGGATGCGGCTCGGTTAAAAAAGGTATGTATTCAATTTCTGAGGCGTATTCTAAATCATCATTGGCATCAAGGATCATGTTTCGGATAACGGACTCATCTGTCGTTCCGAAATAATTATTTATAGCGGTCATGTTAGCTGAGCTATAGCCCTTTGCAAGTCCCACTGCAATTCGATCGGTGGACAGGAAAGAATTAAATTCCATTTTAAGAGTAGACTGATAATCAGCAAGGACTTCCACTGCATAGTTAGTGGTCGGAGTAATAAAAACATTATTTTTGATCAATAACGGAGTGCCTTGCAATAAAATCCTCATCCCAGAAGAATCTTGAAATATATTTCTTACAACGGAGCTATCTTGTTGTGGATACCATATATAGAATCCTCTCACTTCTTTTAATAATGAATCTGTAATATCAAATGAGCCATAACCAGACCCACTGAAAAACGAACCTAGCTCAATAATTGAATCATTTATTTGGATGTAACCAACTTTGCTACTGAAGTCGCCAAAAGACATTCTAAGTTGTTTAATCTTTGTATTTTGGCTGACACCTTTAATCAAGAGTTCGCCAAACACCATTACCTCATTGTTATTTCCTTCAAGGATAGTTCCAGCTGGGATTGTGAGTGTAACGCCATATGCAATTTGAACATCAGAGTTCAATGATATATCTCCCGCCGCCCAAAGAGTATCGCTAAGAATTACAATTTTTCCATCAGTTTCCATTACAGTGTCGATATCGTCCCCAATACCATCTCCATCCGAATCCACAACAGCCAAGCTAAAGCTAGATAGTGAAATAAGGACTGCACATAAGATCAGTTTTAGATTGATATTCATCTGTTCAACTTCCTTTTAAACCCTCTACGTGTGGTAAATATATAAAGGTGTACTCTTTGAGTAACAAGGTAACCCTATAAATATACTGTTTTCGATACTCATTGATTATACATATATGTATAAGTTGGGCAATGATAGACATTCTCGATGCTCTTTGAGAACCCACTAGTTACGCTTTGAGTAATAAATGTCTTTTCTAGATCTCTAGACTACACGTCTTCGACGTATAAGGTTGATTCCGATACGCCTAAGCAATCGGCTATTTGAGCCACTGTAAGGCCATTAGAAACCATTTCGCGGGCTTGTTCGCAGATAGAGTTAGCTGGTATCCATGCGGGTCTGCCAGTCATAGTTTTACCTTAAAGTTAAAGTGCGGGTATAAGTTGCTCAATCTTAGCCTCAACATCTTCTGCTGTTTTTACCGTCGCATCTGAGGCAATGACATCGTTAATCAATACATCACCTCTTAGGTTAAAAAGATACCTTAAAATCACCAACCCATCGGTTAAGGCATCGACGGTACCATTGCCATCAATATCCACCAAGTCACCCAGCATCTCAATCCGAGAGGCAACCTCATCTGACGTCTTATAGACTGCATCAGAGGCAACAGCATCACTTATAAGAGAATCACCCGATAAGAGGAACATGCCCCTCAGCAGCAACAAACCGTCGGTTAGTGCGTCATATTGGCCGTTACCGTCGATGTCTAGTGAGCCTGCGGGAATGGTGCCTGCTAGAAACTCGTCTAATGCCACAACGCCATCATTGTCCTGATCACTTGTTGCATCGGAGGCATCGTTCGGATCGAGCCCATACTTAGTTTCCCAAGCATCGGGCATGCGATCAGAGTCACTATCCGCAGAGTAAAGCGCATTTTGAGGGAAAGCATCCGCATTATCTTCAACGCCGTCTCCATCATCATCGGTATCGCCATTATTCCCAATTCCATCTGAATCCGTATCAAGAGATTCTGAGCCATCCAATGGAAACGCATCGGCGGTGTCAGCTACCTGATCGCCATCATCATCAGTATCCGCATTATTACCAATTCCATCTGAGTCAGTGTCAATAGTTTCAGTTGCGTCCAGTGGGAAAGCGTCCGAAAGGTCCTCAGTGCCATCACCATCATCATCAGTATCTTTGTTGTTTGCAATACCATCTAGATCGGTATCTATATCGATAATACCGGATAGTGATACTGGCATTGGCGAATTTGCGCCATTGTGACTAATAGAAAATGTCGTATCAAAAGAGCCTAGCTCACGTAATGAGCTGCTAACGACCACAGGTGAACAGACCGACTCCCCCTCAGATATTATTCGGTTGTCACCGTCCCATTTAAAACCTATCGGCAGGGTGGAATTATAAACATCGATTGGAAAGCTTCCCTTATTTTGTAAACATAACTGAAGAGACTTATCTCCATCTCGAATAACATCACCAAAATCCAAAAAAGATGTGCTTAAAGACAGAGAAGGGACATTAGACGAAGCTGCCAGCGCAGCTGCATAAGATTTAAAACTCACAGACGGATTTAGGAGAGATAACGGAGTTTCAACATCCTTAAGTTTATAATCGTCGAGTAAGACGTTATACATTCCTTGATAATCATCGAAAGTGACACTCACCACAATGCTAGAGTCGTCAGCGGAAAACGATGGATATCCGAAGGCACCCTCTTTTTCCGTGGCAAAGTCTGTACTAGTGATGCCGGCGATATCGCCAGTTCTGCGATCGTAAATATAAACCCCTGAATTAACACCTTCATCTTCTGTGTATTCAACCACATCAAAAGCCAGGTACCGATCTGTCAAATTGCTAAATGCAGGGAATCCAACATCAAACCTTTCTGGCTGACTAGGAAATGGAAACTCTATCGATCCAGTCGCCACATCCAAAATACCGATAGACCAGTTGCCGTTAACGAACGTTGAACAATCTGTTTCTCCAATCGCGCAGATAAAGAAATCGAACACAACATAACGACCGGTCGGATCAAATCTAACAACATCAATATAAGTCACCGGTTTACCAGGGAGGTTTTCTGCAGTTGATGGAAGAATAACTCTATGCTCAACAATGCCTGAAGAATCATTAGTAATTATGGCATTAGTGCCTGTTATTGAAATAGCAACTATACTGCCGTCGCTTGAGGTATCGAGGCCTGCAACATTGCCCTCATTATCTATCAGAACTTCATCATCATTAACTCCAGTCCACATATAGAACGAATCGTCTATCTTACGCTGATAAATGACAGCCATACGATCGTTAGACAAACTTGTTAATACTGGCCTAGTATTTTTTGAGTATCGATCTGTGATAATTGAAATATTATCCTCAGAATTGAATTCGGGACTGCTGTTAAGAAAAGCTTGTATGTTAATTGTGTAATAGTTGTCATCTGGTCTGACGTCATAAACTGAATAGTACGGCTTTAAATACGCCACAGCCGTGATGTCTTTGGGGCTAACTATGGCATTTGAGACAGAAGAAGTTGTTATAGTATTTTGCGGCAATCCAACAGATTTCCAGGCTAGCACAGTAGCATCATAAACTGCAGGTTCACTAGCATACTCTGTCTTTGCAAGGTTGCTCATATACTCAGCAGCTTCGTCAAAATTTGCATTTGGCGTCAATCCAATCATCGTCTTGAACGCAAGATCCGCTGTTTTTTCTCTACCAATACTTGTGCCCAAATTTTCGATGGACAGTCCCTCGGCTAATAAATATAACGCACGATTGGGTATTCCACTATTCTTATGGACGCCTCCCCAATCACCTGCGTGAGTATTTGGTAGACGTTGAAATTGACTAAAATGGGAAGGCTGTGGCCTCAGGGCATCCGACGGATTAGCCATATTTCTTAGAGATTTTCCTGACGGGTGTAGCAAGTCCTCACCCAAAGACCAGTCATCGTCGTCAATCATCGAGCCAAAAAAGTCAGAAAAAGATTCATCTAACGCTCCAGACTGATTTCGATAGTTAAGATTGCTCGTCCCATCCACAATACCGTGTGTAATCTCATGACCAACGACGTCTTTCGCGGCAGCAAAACTAAGTCCCGACTGGGCAATGGAACCCGCCCCAATTCCAAATATCATTGCGTTTGAAGCCGGGGAGAACCAAGCACCCGCTTCACCCTTATCAACTGCAATTGTGAGATTAGAGCCTCTAGGGTCGATAGCATCGTAATTATGAACATTCTTAAAGTAATTCACCGTTTCATTAGTGAAGTCAAGCGCCGAGACAGCGCTAGCAGGCCAGCCAGAACTGGCCGAGTTTGACACAATTAAGTCTACAGAATCAGTTCCGATACTGAAGACGGACGTGTTGTAACCAACGGGAAATCGAGAATCGATCATTTGGTAAGACGAGCCGTCCTGCATGGCCTGGAAGCTAACAATGCTGCCATCCAAGGAGGTACCTGAGGCAGAAACAGCTGACTCGTACACCAAGATTGAGACCTTCGCCACATTACCAGTCTCTGCATCAATAAAGACATCATACGGCGCACCTTCGACTAAAACATTTTCAAGCCTGAAAGCGTAGTAATCCACAGTTCCCAAGCGTGCAATCCCCAATTCTGCGGCATTATCAAGTCCAACAGAGTCAGCTCCTACAGAGAAATGCTTAGCGATGGCAGTACGAAAACTATCGTCATCCGAGACATACGAGCGAGGAGCTGCAAGCCTTGGTTCCTCAAAGACACCCGTTATTCCAAAAATCATATCTTTTTTAGTACTAACCGTTTGTTCATGGTCCCAGGCAGGCAAACCGAAGAAGCTTTTTCTGAGCTTCGTAGCGCAGATATCATCTGCACAGGAGACTTTTGTACCTATGACAACACCCTCTTCTCCCAATCCAAAAAGCGCCTTATGGCTGTCTCCAATCGCACTAATTGCCTCACCAATGGCTAACTTATTTTTATAATCAAAAGATCCTGTCACTATGGAGTCATAAATCCCACGGACTTGACCCGAATTGTCGTACTTAATATCACTAACCGTGGTGGAGCCGAACTTGCTCTTCAAGACTGACAGATCAGCACTTATAGCGTCATTAAGGGAAGGTAATCGACCATCATCTTGATCATTAATAACCTCAGACAAAGTGCTTGCAATGGATTTGACCGCTTCAATATCAGATTTTGACTTACGATCATCTTGCTGAATATTTTTAAATGGCTTTTTAGTGGAGGTATTTACTGATTTTGTTCCTGCCGCATCTCCATTTTGAAGAGCGTTAACATCAACAATATTCACCTGCTGATCTTCTGTATTAAGCAGATTGAAACCAAGTATACAGACAATAAATACGCTGCATATAACCGATGACAATGCATAAGCTGGCTTGTTCATCAAAGGCGTCCTTTTAATAAAAATTTCGTATTTAACATTCGTTAAAACCTATCTAACTCCTAGATTATACAGGTTTGCATAGCCGCGTAATAAAGTGAATCAGATTTTAATTTAGTTTTCTCAACTCCGTATATTAGATGAAACCCTCCCCATGGTCTTTATTTCTAGAAATGGCTCTAGCTGATTCTCGCCCCAGTTGTCACGATCTCTGACCTTCAGGTAATAGATCATGGCTGTAATATTACCCTGAGTCGCCTTTTCAAAGAGCGCATTAGAGACCTTGTGTAACCCCTCAACGCGGCCCTTTTTTATAGCACCCATAAACTCCTTATACTCGTTCTGCTTGCCGTATAAGGTTGATTCCGATATACCAAAAGGTCTTGGCAAGTCTCCCCAAGTGTTAGTTTTTTTGGAATATTGAGAGTTTGACCTTTGGTGGGTTCTTGAGGAGAGCCTTTTTTACAATATATTTTGGACACAACTTAGCCTACTAAAGCTAAGATGCAGTTGACCTTCGGAGCCATTCCGTCGATCGAGCCTTCCGATATAGCGTCACCATTAAGGTTGGGGGCGGTTGAGCGGTCTCCCCATTACGCGCTGCTTCTTAACGCAGAACCACTGATTAGCCATATCGACGACAATCAGCTATCTGTAGGTTACCGCAAGGTAGAGCCTACTCGTGCAGACTTACGGTTATCTGCTAACCGAGCTGAGGATCATCGCTACACCCAATGACAAGTAAGTCAAATCTTAGCTACCTATTACAGCTATTCTAGTGAACATCTACCAATTAACTAACCTCTACTAAGCAATATCCTCTCCTCTATGAAGTCATCGATTTCAGATTCTATATAGCCACATGCTCTTCCACCCTCAATCAATTTAATAGGCTTGGGGAATAGTCCTTTTGCTTGAAGGGCGTAAATGTAAGAATTAGATAAACCGACTCGGTTTTGCACTTCTACTAATCTGATTAGGCGTTGTTTTTTTGTTGCTTCAAGATTGCTTAAAGTCACGCTTTTTCCCATTAAATCCAGTAAGCCATACAGGGATATTTTACCATCAAAGAACATTAGAATAAATTTATAACGTATTGAATTAATTAACATTAATGTTTATTTTCATCGGTTTAGAAACATTAATGTTTATAAAAAAACCCTCCAGAACCAAAGTGCAAAAAATGGTCACACTAAGTTAGACCGATAGAAAATTTAGGCTCGGAGCTGCACTACTTATTTAGACTTTCCCAAACAATAATTAGCCCACGTTTGCATCAATACACGTCTTTTATCCAAGAGATCGCTGCGTTGATATGCCGCCTCGACTCTATCCTTTAATTTGTGCGCTAAAGCCGCCTCTGCAATCCGCGGTGGAGTGCTGGTTTTCTCAGCTACATAATCACGGAAACTTGATCGAAACCCATGAACGGTAATATCAGTTCGGCCCATGCGCTTTAATACTGATGACATACCAGCATTAGACAGATGGTGGCCGTTAGTCCTATTGGGGAATATCCAATCGCCCATTCTATGAGACTCTAACAACCTAAAAATCTTAATTGCTTGGTCACTGAGTGGAATACGATGTTCTATCCCAGCCTTCATCCGCTCTTTTGGGATAGTCCACGATCTCTCGTGAAAACTAATTTCATCCCACCTTGCCTGCAGTACCTCAGTGGTCCTAGAGGCAGTCAATATTGCAATGGAAAGCGCCCTTGCTCCTACTCCATCTGTGTTAGACAGCACCTGCATAAAGGCAGGTAACTCCGAATACGGTAACGCAGCATGATGCTTCAGGTCTTTTAGCTTCTGAGGGCTTGGCAGTATCACAGAGAGGTGTCCACGCCAGCGAGCAGGATTGGCGTCAGAGCGCCACTGGTGCGCTTCAGCGTAGCTTAAAACTGCCTCTATGCGTGTCCGTACCCTTGTGGCTGTCTCAGTCTTTGTATTCCAGATAGGCTTTAGAATTGAAAGGATATGATTTGTGTCTATGGCTGATACAGGCAGTTTACCAATTACTGGGAATGCGTATTGGTGAAGTGTATTTATCCATTGTTGGTGATGTTTAATATTTTTCCACTCAGCTTTCTTGCTCTCGATATACTCCAAGGCAACACTCTCAAAGGTATGTCTATCTTGAGCAGCCTTTGTCTTTGCCGCGATTTTCTCTTCTCTTTTAAGCTTAAGCGGGTCGATACCTTGATAAATATTCACTTTTGCTTGATTAACCTTTCTCCTGACAATTGCTAAGTTATTAGCTTTGGAGTCATACCCACCCATTCCAAGAGAAGTTCTCTTCCCTCTAAATTGATACCTAAAAACCCAGTCGATCGAGCCACCTTTATTAATTCTGAGATATAAGTTATTCCCAACAGGATGAGACTTGACCACGCCTTTTCGAATAATCGCTTCGATCTCTTTCGTAGTTAAATCTCTAGTATTTGTCTTAGCCATGAATCATCCTGTTTATATACCACTTTATATACCACTATAAAGCTAGATTCTACAGGATTGTATTAGACGTTAAAATAGCTAAAATATAGTTAAATTCAGCTATATCAACGTTTTTGTTGATATATAAAGATTTTTATAAGAAGTTAAAATAGTATGGTTATGGGGACTATCCCACCGCCATTTTAAAAAAGCCCCTTTTTAAGGGGCTTTTTTTATGGTCAATATTTAACTGAATAGTC
>Ga0228614_1000990_pt1 | contig 13569 bp, 11 predicted proteins | sample 15DmetaG_FD_190531 | JGI IMG/M metagenome (GOLD analysis project Ga0228614, IMG submission 190531) | Seawater microbial communities from Monterey Bay, California, United States - 15D | ecosystem: Environmental > Aquatic > Marine > Coastal | place: USA: California | collected 2016-10-13
TTATTTGCCATATCAGCAGTTGATGATACTAAACCTGTAATACCAGAAACACTACTACCAATATTACCCATAAAACTAGTAATACCATTTGTAGTTTTTGCAATCATACTTTGTTCTGTATCTTCTACTTTTTCAGCATCTTCTTCACTTACACTTTCTTCTTGTTGTTGTGCTTTTTCTCTTGTTTCTTTTAATGCCTTATCTACTTCAAAAAGACCATTTATATAGTCATCAATTTTATCTAAATCTTGTTGTCTAACAGCATTCATATATCTTTGTGTATAGTCTTTAACGTGTCTTAATAAATCTATTAATTCATATTGTAAACTATCTAGTTTATTTTTTAATATTTCAAAATGTGCTGTTGTCATTAAATTAGTTGGTTGTTGTTGTAAATAGTGTGGTTGTAACTGTAGTTGTTGAGGATTATACTGTTGTTGAGACTGTAAATGTTGAGATTGTAAATGTTGAGGTTGTAATTGTTGTAGTTGTAAATTTGTATTCGTTTGTTCATTACTATAGTTAGGGTCTAACATTTGTTGTGGAACATTTTGTAAATATTTATTTTTTATGTCTTCTAAATTTTTATCTTCATCTTTAGAAGGTGTCATCATATTTGTTTTTAATTGTTTCATTAATACTGCTTTTTCATCATTCGCAATTGGTAAATTTTTTATTTTATCTAAAAGTTTTTCTATATTATTTGAGTTTTCTTGTTCATTATTTTCCTTTTCACTATTTACATTAGTTGTATTCATATTATTATTCATTTTTATTTATTTTTATTATTATAAGTTTTAATTACTATATTAATATTAGAAAAAATATAAAAAGTTATAAACATTAAATAATAAATATTATTTTCTTTATTATTTAATTAAAAATTTAATTAAATCTTTAAGTAAATGTTTAATTAAATCTTAGTAAATGTTTAATTTATTTAGAATTTAACACTTAGGCATTCTAATAGAAGCGGGGACTGGGACTGGTGTATATCTAAACATTTGACATTCTTTAAGATGAAGGGGTTGTGTATCAACAACACGACCCATATTACTAGGATTGCCACGAATAACAACTTGACGTGGTTGACAGGCATTCATAGAACCTTGGGGACAAGGGTTCATATATTGAAGAGTAGGACATTTGCTTGATAATCTAGTAACACCTTTAAGATCACTTTCTAAATCAACCATATTTCCTTTAATAATACTAACATCATTTCCACCAACAATGCCGTGTGCCATACGACATTTAGAATTATTTTCAAATCTAGATGGATCTAAAACCCAACCTAAAGAACCTACTGATTGGGCTAATTCATTACGGTAACTGCATGTATCACTTGATAATCTATTCCAACTCATTTTTTATTGTTTATAATAATTATTTTATACTAATTATAAGTATTTTTTATTTATTAATAATTACAAATATTATATTTAACAAAGATAAAAAATAAAAAAAAGAAAATAAATAAATTAATTAAATAAAATTAAATTAATAAATAAATGTTTTTATAATTTATTAAATAATAAAATTCATAAATGGTTTAAATTATTAATAAATGTTTTTATAATTTATTAAATAATAAAATTAATAAATGTTTTATAAATTATTAAATTAATTAAACAGCCATTTCTGCTTTAATATTAGGATAGGCTTTATAACCTATTAAATCTAAATCTTCAAACACAAATTCATTTATACTTTTTCTCTTTTCACCTTTAATTATTAATTTAGGAAAAGGTAAAGGTGTTCTTTCTAAATTTAATTTAACTTGTTCTTGATGTGTTTTATAAAGATGAGCGTCAGCAATAAATACTGTTAAATCACCAGGTGTTAAATCAATACCTTCTAAATTACATAATAGATGAACAAAAATTGCTCCGCAAGTGCTATTCCAATTATTTGCTAAGAAAAAATCAGAACTACGTAAATAAATTGCTAAATTAAGTTCTTTTTTCTCAGTATTGACATTAAATTGATATTTACAAAGACAACTTGGTAAAGCGGCTTTATGAATACTTGAACAATCCCATAAATCTATTATAATACGTCTTGATCCAGGTTCATTTTTAATAAGATGTATAACATTTGCTACTTGGTCATATCCTACACTATGTTCTGTATTTGTTCCATAATCATAACTACAACCTTTATACTCGGCTCCAAAATGACGAAAGTTAAAACCATAGGTTTGACCTAAATCACCTTCTTCATAATGTTGTAATCCTCTTTTATCAAGAAATTCGCGTGTTGTATTTCCATCCCAAACGTGAATATTTTTTTCTTGTAATAGTTTATTATCGGTTTTACCACTTAAATAAAACATCAGTTCTTCAAATACAGCACGAAAAAACATTCTTTTTGTTGTGCATAATGGTAGTGTATCTCTTAAATTATATTTTAACATAGAACCAAATATGCTTAATGTTCCAACTCCAGTTCTATCATCACTACTAGCACCATTATACAATATATTTTTCATTAAGTCTAAGTAATTATCTTCTTCACTTTTAAAAGGAAATTCATCTAATCTATAATCAACTTGTCTATTATAAGTTATAAAACGATATAAATAAGGATTACCATTATCATCTTTATTTTTAGATGTGTGAAAAGGTGATACATTTGTTATTATTATATTATTTGTTTGTGTGTTTATTTCTGTATTTTTTTCAGTATTTGTTTTATTACTTATATTTAATATAGTAGGAAAAAATGTATCACATTCAATTTCTTTTTTATTAATAGGATAAATTTCAGTAGCGTGTATTTTAATATTTAACTTTGTATCTAGTGCTTGTTTATAAATTTGCTCTCCACCAATAATATAATAATTAAATTTATTAATAATATGTTTTTCATTATTACAATACAATTTATTAAAATTATCTTCTACTTGTAAATAATCTGTATTTATAAAATTATCCCAAGTGGTAAAATAAACTCCTGTATTATTATTTTTATTAATAGATCCACATTTATAGTTTGTATTTTGTTCTAATCTATAGTGTTCATTATTAGATAATATAATATTAAACCGATTTTCTAAAGGTTTAAAAGTGTCAGGAATACTTTCCCACGTTTTACGTCCCATAACTACAATATTAAAGTGATTTGCGTCTTTTGAAGTTGTAATATGTTTAAAATGTGCCATATCTTCAGGTATTTTCCAGGGTAATGCTCCATTTTTACCTATACCTTGTTTATTAAAAGTATAGGCTACAACAATATTTAATATATTATTAAACGGTATTGCTTTAATTTCCTTTGACATTATATGAATAGTTATGTAAATACTCTAGAGACTATATTTATTATATTTATTATATTTACTATAATTATATTTATATAATATTTCTAAATACTATACTTATTTATTTTTTAAATTTAATAATTTAGTATATGTATCTAGATGCTCTTTTGATATTTTACTTAATAATTCTTTATTTTTATGTATATAAGGTGTTATTTCTTTTTTAATATTTTTAAACGTTAAACTAGATATATCATTATTAATTTCTGTTTCAGCCATTCCATAATAATCTACATAACACTTACCATAGGCTCCATATAATTTATCATATTTATCTAAATTTAATAATTTAATAACTTTATTAAGATTTTGTTCTGTTTTACATTCAATTTCTACATACATTGGAATACCTGGAATACAATCAAATGCTATTTCACAACCATTATTATCATTATTATCATTATCTAAATTTAAAAACCATTTTTCTCTCATAGTTTCATGATATGCTTTTTCATTAAGATTTAATGAACCTAAAAATGCCTTACCTTTTTCAAATCCATCTTTAATTTCTAATTCAAATTCTTCTGGATAATCTGGATTTTTATATATTTTAGCAGTAAGAGTTGTTTTAATACCTTCATCTCTAACACGAACATATCCTCTTTTAACATCACATAAACCAAACATAGACCTCTTATAAATTGTTTGTGATTGAATTAATTTTGCTCCTAATTTTTTAATTTTTTTTACTAAATCATTATGATTAATATCTAAAAATTTTGCTTCATATTCAATTTCACTTGTTTTTTCTTTATGATTTTGAGGAGATTGTTTAGTGTGTTGTGATTTTTGTTTTTTAGTTTGTTGTGATTTTTGTGTTTTAGTGTGTTTTTTAGTTTTTGTTTTAGTATTTTTCATTTATATAATGATTAATAATTTATTTATAATTAATATTTATTTAGATTTATAATTTTAACTATTTAATATATTTATTATAATATTAGTAAAAAATTGAAATATAATAAGCATCATTTATATAATTATAAAAAAAGTTAAAATGACTTGTATTGTATATGGTTGTGGTAATCCAAATTCTCATTCAACACCAGAACATACTTGTGGAAATTGTCAAAAAAAAGGACACGGACGTGTAGAATGTCGTAATATTCAGGCTATTGAATATTTAAAAAATAATAAAGATGATAAAAATTCAAAAAAATATGATTCTTATGATAGAATTAAATTTTTTGGAGAAGAAAAATTAAATAATATTAAAACGGATTTACAAATTAGACAATATACATCTGTATATAGTGGATTAGGGAGTAGTATTTATATTCGGCGTGTTTATAAAGATAGATTTGAATATTTATTTATGCACCAAGATGATTGGGGACAATATGGGAATACACAACGATTTGATTTATATAAAGAATTTATTAAAAATTATATAGAAGTTAAAAATACGTAGTCTAATTAACTATAATTTTACTTTAATAAATCATAAGATATATCTAATTTAAACATATTTTCATTAGAAATAATATTTTTTTTATTTGTAAATTTTATTAAATTACGATTAAATAATATTAATTGGTCATTATTAACATTGGAAATAGTATAATATCCTTTTTCAGCAATTATATTAAAAATACCAAGTGTATTGAGTTCTAAATTTTTATCATAAAGAAATCCTGTATTCTCATCAAAAAACACATAAGTTCCTTTCTCTTTATTTTTTAACATAAATTGGTCTTTAAATATATTAAAACTGTTTTGATTTTGAGATGTTGGTATAACTACATAAGATGTGCCATCACTTGTATTATTTTCTAATACTCCAATTATATTTCCATTTATTGTTTTTAAACTTCCATCATATAATGTTATTATTTTAATAACCATTTCATAATTAATAGATTTAACAAAAAAAGTCATATTATTTCGTGCTTGTATTTGTGGAGCATCACTATAGGCTTTTACATTTTTATTTTCATTTGCTAGATACAATACTTTATCAGTAATAAAACTTCTAATACTAATCATATCACCTTTATTTACATTTTCACTTAATTCATCATCACTTATTTTAGGTTTTTCAAAATAAAATGCTTGATTTATTAATCCTTTTTTATTTTTAGATAAACGTTCCATATGAAATATATTATTATTTAATGTAATATATAGTCCTGGTTGTGCTGCACTTTCTAGATAAAATGAAATATCTTCAGACCCACCAATAGTGCTTTTTCTAATTATAAAACATTGATTAATACCTATATTATAAGAACTTGTTCCAAATTTATCTTTCTCTTGGTCTGTTCCTAATCTAAATTTCAAATAATTTTCTATTTGAGTAAGATATGTATTTTGATTATTATAAGATTCAAAACTAATTGGTTTATTATTATATTTGTAATAGTAATTATTAAGTATATTTTCATTCTTTTCTAATAATTTCTCATAGATAGATAAATAATCGCTTTGAGGTATTTCTTCTTCTGTAAAACGCATACTACTTGGTTTTAATCTAAAACTAGATTCTTTAAATATTTCTAAATAATTTTTCATATATACGTCATTTATTTGAAAATTCATTGTAATAAATTGACATCCCATAAATAATGCTTCTGTAGTATCATAATTTTTAGTATTAACATCTTCTGTTTTATGTGGTTTAATAATACTTATACCTATTTTATTAAATGAAGTTAAATTATTCAATATTTCTTTGTCATTTAGTATAGTTTCTCCTATGCTATCAGAATGGTCTATAATATATTTTAGAGATGGGTATTTTTCTGTAAATAACATATTACTTTTGTTTTGTTCTTTCATAGATAATTTTTTATTATAAGAATTTTCAAAAATAGTATCAGATGGTAAATTGAGTTGAGCGAGTTCTCCAAAATGATATATATTAAATAATTTAGTTGTAGGAATTATAAAATTTTCCATTTTAGTACCTATATATTCTGGTGTTGCTATTATTATTATTTTACCAAGTAAATTACATAATTTTTCTAAAAATATAGAATGTGTATTATATTTAGATTGTTCTACTAATAAATCTCCAAATATTTCCTGTATATTATCAGCAACAACATCTAAAGTAAATTTATTTTTTGTATTTAATATTAAATGTATTATTAAAGGATAATTAACTTTTTTATTATTAAGTTTAAAAGAATTACCACGTATTGCTTTAAATACACTAGCAATATCTAATACATTTAAACTTGTAATAAGTTTTTGTCCATATTCAGCAGTGGCTACTACTGGAAGTGATTTTTCAGTAATATCATTTTCACAAATGGGTATTTGAATATAACGTGCTCCAGATTGTAATACTTCTATTATCATATCAATGCTAACATAATCATAATGTTGATTGCCAACACAAGGTGTCATAAAACTTGAATTAATATAATAATCGCATAATTTAAATTGATATTTAATATTTTGTTGATAACATTTTAATAATGGTTTGTTTTCTAGTTTATCTTTATAATCCATTTTTGAAATAACATAACGACTTCTAGAACCTAAATTATATTGGTATAGTAAATATAATAATATTATAAGGACAGGTAATACAATAAATACCCAATATTTTAAATTACTACTTAAATGATTTTTAATTTTTACTGTTAATTGATTTATGTTACTATCATTATTACTACTATTATTATTACTTAATGTTGAATTATTATTATTTATTATAGATGTATTACTATATCTTGTTTTAATTTCATTTACAACATTTTTATACTTATTATTTATATTAGTATTATTTGACATTATTTAATATATTATTCTATTATTATTCTATTTTATATTTTATTTATAATTATCATATATATATTATTAATATATAATTACCTATTTAAAATAAAGAAAAAATAAAGAAAAAATAAAGAAAATTTTAAAATAGAAAGAATGTTTACGCATATTATTTTAATTTTATTATTTATTAGTCCAAATGTGATTACAATTACAACATTTATATAAATATGTTAGAGTATTTTCATTAATTACTAAATACAAAACATCATTTATATTTTTATTGGATTCATTAAGAATTTCAGATGGTTCGTTTATTTTATTTGTTATACAATCATTATTAGGACATTTAATATTATTAACGTGTGGTAATGTTGGATCATTATTTAAATATTTTATTGTATTTTCATCAATTGATTTTTCATTAATAGTATAATTTTTTTTATATACACATTTATACTCTGGTTCTTCTGCTATATCTATTACTTTTCTATAATTGCAATTTTTACATTTATAACTTAATATTTTATTTGTATTATCATTATTTACTATTTCTGTCATTAAATATGTTTCACAATCAGGGCAAAATTTCATTTTAAAGTTATATTAGTATATTTATATTTTTATATATGTATTATTTTTTTATTTATTAATTTATAGTTAAGTGATTTATATATTATATTATTACTTTTATTTATTATTTAGTTTTTATTTTTATATTAGTTTAAATTTAATTAATCAATTTTTATAAATATATAAATTTGTAAATAATTAATATGTTAAAAATATTAAAAATAATTTAAATTATTTTAATATTTTTAATTAATTTAATTTATTTTTATTATTTATATCATTTTCAAAAAAATATTATATAATAATAATATACAAAGTATAAATTTAATTACTATCATTATATTACTTATATTATAAAATGGCTGTTCAACGTAAAACTAAATCTCATATGCGTTCAAATAAAATGATTTCTAAAAAGAAATCTTCTTTAAAGAGAAAACATCAAAAAGGTGGGTCTCCTGCTTCTAATCTTGTAAATGAAGCAGTTAAAGCATCTCCTCACGTTAAAAACGATTTTGTAACTTCTCCTCGTATTCGCGAAGGTCATATGAAAGGTGGTAGTAAAGCATCTGATATGGTTATGGCTCATTTAAATGCTGATGCTAAAACTAATTCATTTGTTGGTTCTAAACATATTAAAGGTAATATGGATAGTTTAAATCTTTATCAACCTTCAGGTGGTTCCCGCAAATCAAAAGGTAAATCCCGCAAATCAAAAGGTAAATCCCGCAAATCAAAAGGTAAATCCCGCAAATCAAAAGGTAAATCCCACAAATTAAAAGGTAAATCCCACAAATCAAAAGGTAAATCCCGCAGAGTTCGTAAAATGAAAGGTGGTGGTTCTGACTGGATTTCTAGTCAATATTCATTAGGTTCTTATAATCAAGCAGAAATGAGTGCTGAAGATGTTGGTAAATTTAGTCAATCTGCAGCAGGTTCCCGTGCTGATTACATGAACCCTCCCAATCTTGGTCTTGCTGGTTCTGGATCTCCTATGAGTGCTCTTGAAGGTGCTAATGTCAACAAGGCAGGTGCTCCTCTTATTTAATTAATTATATATTATAATATAAATTATTCAAAAATTTATTTAATCAAATGAAATTATAATTTCTTTCTTTTTTTTATTTAAATCAAATATTTTATCGTTTTTACTTATTATTTTATAAACAGAATATTTTGTTCCTTTAATAAATTTTTCTTTACTAAATAAATCATAATTATATACTTTTAATAATTGACGTAAAATTGTAATTGCTTGCTTATTTGTTAAAGTAGTTATATCATCACAATATTTCTTTTTTTTACAAGGTAAATAATATTTATTTAATTCATTTTCTAATTTATTAAAACTATTTAATGTATTGTGTTTATTCATATCTAAATAACTAAATTGTTTTGTATCATTTATACTTTTTAATCCAAAAAATTTTATTATATTATTTAATAATTCAAAAGGAGGTTTAGATATAAATAATTGATTTAATACCATAATTTATTTATATCTATTTTTTATATTATATTTATAATTATATTTTAGAAAAATAAAAAATAAATTTAACTTAACTTAACTATTAATTATATAAAAAATTAAAATTGTATTAAAAATAAAAAATTAAAATTATATTAAAAATAAAAAATTAAAATTGTATTAAAAATAAAAAATTAAAATAGTATTAAAAATAAAAAATTAAAATTTTATTAAAAATAAACACTTTATATTAAATAATAAACTTACAATTAAACTATATAATATAATGTATTAATTTTTTAAACAAAAATCTAATGTATTTTTAGGATTTATAATAGGTTTATTTCTTTTAAGTTTAAAATCATTCATCGTTAATAAAGGTTGTGAATTTTTTTTATCTATTGGTAAAAAAGTATTATTTAAATTTGTCTTTTTATATATTTCTTCTAAAATTGGTATAATTGTATTACAAGGTGGAAACTCAATATTATACATTTTATCATTTAATCCATTTATATTTCTATATTCATCAATATCTAATTTACCTCCAAATAATTTTAATGCCATTTTATCAATAGATGGTGTTAAATTTTTATAGTCTCCAAATACTTTAAAATATAATAAATTTAATAATGATATTTTTTCCCAATAACTATCGTCATCTTTATAATACTGTAATATATATGCTAATGCACAATTAGGTAAACAAAAATTACCAAAGAGTTGAAATTTATTTTTTATATATTTATAAGGTATTCCCCAAGGTATATTAGTAAATGAATGACAACACCATAAACAAGCATTATTTGTATTAGTAATCCATTTATCACCATTAGTATTTAAAGTTAAATGAGTTAATACATTTAATTTATCAGTATTACTATTATATTTATTATTTAAAATAATATCTATTTGTCTAATTGGTTCTTTTTTTGTAATATTAGTTTCATTTAAATTACTATAATTATTATTTATGTTATTTAATATTGTTTGTTGATTATATGTTTGTATTTCATTTTGTTTTAACTTATTATTTTTATTTTCAATAGTATTATTTAGATTACTACTATTTAAACTACTATTATTTTCATTATTATTGTTTATATTAGTAATATTAAAATTTATATTATTTTCAATAGAATTATTTATACTACTATTATTTTTATTATCAATAAATTCAAAATTAGTATTATTCATATTATTTGTATCACTTGTATAAGGTAATGGTTCGGTAATTGTTGGATTATATTGAAATAAATCTTTACCACTTGAAAATTCTTCAGTTAATTTTAAACAACTTAATGGTAATTTTATAATTATATTTTCATCTTTATTAATATGATTTAAATCTTCTATATCATTATTTTCATATTTAAATTTATCTTTGGGTTTTCGACCTCTTCTTTTAGTTTTCATAATACCATTATCTTCATTATCATTATCATTATCATTATTTGTTTTATTCTTTATTTTATTTAACTTATTTTCTTTTTTTAATTCTTCCATTTTAATTTTATTTTCTTTTTTCTCTATTTTGTGTCTTTTTATTGTTTCTAACATTTCAATTTCAGATTGTGTTTTAATTTTAGGTTTTCGACCACGTTTTTTAATTATTTTTATAATAGTTCCATTTTCAATTTCATTAGTTTCAGTTTCATCATCTTCAGTTTCATCATCTTCAGTTTCATCATCTTGAGTTTCATTATCTTCAGTTTTTTCGATGTATTTATTTGTTTCATTTTTTATTTCATTCTCAATAACGGGTTGTTTATTTTTTTTTACTCTTCCCATTTTTAATTTATAAATTATCAACTTATTTAAAATAATATTTAAAATAATAATAAATATAATAATAAATATAATAATAAATATAATAATAAATATAAATTATTTATTAAATAATATAATATGTTATTTATTTAAATTAAAAAATAAAAAGCAAAAAAATAAAAACTTAAAAACATTAGTTTAAAAAAAATAGTCTAAGACAATAATTGTAAAATATTAGTATAAATTATTAATTATGTAAATGATTAATACATACAGGTTGGTAACTTTCAGAACCTCCTATTAAAACTACATCAGTTGAATTTATTATACGTTTTGTAAACGGTGCTTTTTCATTACAAATAGAACATCTAGCATTTAATTTTTCAACTGTAGTTGCAAATGGTATTAAATCTAATAACCTACACTCACTAAATGGTTCTTGTTTATAATCTCCATCTAATCCACATATATAAATTTTTTTTTTATGGTCAAATAATAATTTTTTTACTATATCATATAAATCAGGAAAAAATTGCCCTTCATTTATAAAAATATAATTAATATCTGTTAAATCACTTTCAAAAATACTATTTAAGTGTGTCATTGAATTACAAGGTATTTGTAATTTATCGTGAGATGATATAAAACTATTATCACAATACCTTATATCTGAACTATGATTAATAACTAGTATTTTTTCATTCATTAATTTACTTTTACTATTTGCATAATTAATTAATGAAGTTGTTTTACCAGCAAACATAGGACCTAATATTAAATGTAATTCAGACATACTTAAAATAGAATATTTAAAATTATTTAAAATTATTTTATAATATATAATTCTAAACATTAAAAACATTTTAAATTCAATTTTTAATAATTTAATTTAATTTAAATAAATGTGAAAAAATAAAAAAAGTAATGAAATTAATTAATTTAAATATATATAATATTAATTTTTAATAATTTTAATAATTTTTAATTTTAAATTTAATCTGAGTCTGAGTTTTCAACTTCTGAATCACTATCTTCAGTTTCATTTTTTTCTGATTTAGTATCTTCATCATCCATATCCATATCATAAACAGGAACATCATAACTCACATTACATTTATTTAATGTTAAATTAATACTTGTTCCTTTAGGACCAAACCAAATATGGCGACTATAAAATTCAATAGATGAAATATTAATATCTTTGTTAAGAATATCTTCAGTATTTGTAATTGCTTTATTTGTTTCGTTATTTACAATTTTACCATTAAATCCTGTTTCATCGGTATGAAAAATTTTTAGCCAAATAGATGGTTCATAAGTTGGCTTTTCACCTTTTTTAATCTTTTCTTGGTCGGCTTTATTGTAAGATTCCAATTGTTTAAGAATAGTTTTTAATAATTTTTCAGTTTTCTTAGAACCATAGTAATCTTTACTATTCGCAAGTAAAGTAGTAAAAATAACCTTATCAATATCTTTAATTATAGAATGTAATTTTTCATCTCGTAAACGAATACTCATTGAATAACTAATACCATTATCATTTTCTAATTTGAAAATACGTCCTACAATATCAGTTAATTTAATACGCAATTTTTTATCATCATAAAGTAAATCACAAAATTTACCACCTTTTTCGTGTTGTTGAATTGCACCAATACTAATTTTTTCTTTATTAAAATTTTCAGGAGTAAAGGCATTACTTTCATATTGTTCATTATTACTAATACTCTTAATATTAATTTGATTAAACTCAAATCCTAAACTGTATTTACCAACACCAAGTTTAAGTTTATTAATAGAAATACAAACATCAATGACTGTATTTTTTTGTAAAGCCTCTTCTAAATTAGAAACATCAAGATCATTACTTGTATCGTTTCTACAAACAAAATCATTTGATAAAACACCACCAATAGCATATCCTGGATATTTTTCACTCGTAGTTAATGTTGCTTTAAGCATATCAGCACATTCTTCTTCTTCCATAGTTTCATCAAACCATTGTTTAGAATTTTCAACACCTTTAGTAATTAAATATTTGTCAAATTTATTTACCATATTAATAAAATTTTCATCTTTTACAGCCATAAAAATTTGATACTTATCTTTTTTACCTTTAGCATCTTTATCATTTTCTAATTTTTTAAAAGTTATAATTTTACAACCACGCATAACTACAAGTAATTTTTTATCATTAGATGTAGCATCATCATACGTAATTTTACAATATTTAACTCCAATATCAGGAATATTAATAATATTACTAAATGAAGTTTTAGATGGATCAACATCATTAGGAGTTAAAGGTTTAATCTTCATAGGAGGCATATTGATATACTAAACTCGTGTAAATCAAAATAATAATTCGTTGGATATTTAAGACTAAAATTCGTGGAACTTAAGTTAATAGATTATTTAATACTCTATACTTTTATATTTTATTATGTTTTTAAATTTTTTTTTTCAATTTTTTATTTTTTGAATTTAAAGAAAAAAAATGGAAAAAAAAAATACTAATTTAGTTTTTAGACTTGGTTATTGTATTAGTTTTTTTTATATGTCTTAGATTTCTTAGATTTCTTAGATGTTTTTGTTTTAGATTTCTTAGATGTTGTAGATTTCTTAGATTTTATAGGTTTAGTAGATAATTTAGGTTTATTAAATAATTTTTTATCAATTTTTAAATCTTTCATTGTAACTTTATTTGCTTCAA
>Ga0228614_1000993_pt1 | contig 13547 bp, 18 predicted proteins | sample 15DmetaG_FD_190531 | JGI IMG/M metagenome (GOLD analysis project Ga0228614, IMG submission 190531) | Seawater microbial communities from Monterey Bay, California, United States - 15D | ecosystem: Environmental > Aquatic > Marine > Coastal | place: USA: California | collected 2016-10-13
CACCTTAATCGGGAGGAAATGTTTATTACCATATGATATGACTCATTTATCAAAATACATGTATATATCTGGTAGTTACTGGGTGGCCAAGAAAAGTGTTATGCTAGAGTTCCCACTAAATGAAAATTTAGTGTGGGGGCAAGGCGAAGATGTCTTATGGTCTAAACAAATTAGGGAAAAATATAAGTTCAGTATGAATCCACATTCTGAAGTTAAAATTATGAAACCTAATAAGAATATTGTTTTTGAGTTAGCCGATGAGACAATAATAAAAAAATTAAAAGAAGTAGTATGATTAAATTAGTTATTTTTGATTTAGATGGTGTATTAGTTGACGCTAAAGAAATACACTACGAAGCCCTTAATAGGGCCTTATCAGAGGTGGATAAGGATTATGTGATTACTAGAGAAGAACATATAACTGTTTATGATGGACTCCCAACTAAAACAAAACTTAATAAATTATCTAACGAAAAGGGATTACCAAAAGACACCCATCAAGCTATTTGGTTTAGGAAACAAGAATTGACCGCTTATGTGATTAAGGACAAAGTTCCATTTGACGAAAGACTAAGGTCTGTATTACATCAACTTAAAAATGATGGATATACAATATATGTCTGTTCCAATTCAATCAGAGAAAGTGTTAAATTGATGTTATATAAGACAGGGTTAATTGAGTTTGTTGACTATTATTTAGCCAATGATGATATAAAGACACCAAAACCTAGCCCAGAGATTTACTTACAAGCCATGGTTCATGCTGGTGTAAAACCATCAGAAACTATTATAGTTGAAGATAGTTATCACGGTAGACAAGCTGCGTTGGATTCTGGTGGTCATTTATATGGTGTTGAAAAACCAGAAGATGTTACATATAAAAAGTTATCAAAACAAATTAAGGAAATCGGCATTAAAGTCAAAAAAAAAGCTAAATGGGTGGGAGAAGATTTCAATATTCTAATCCCAATGGCAGGTGCTGGGTCAAGATTTGCAAATTCTGGATACACATTCCCAAAACCACTTATTGAGGTAAAACACAAACCAATGATTCAAGTTGTAGTTGAAAACTTAAACATTAAAGCTAACTTTATCTACCTAGTACAAAAAGACCATTATGAGCAATATAACTTAAAATACTTACTTAATTTAATTACACCAAATTGTCGTATAGTTCAAGTAGATGGTGTTACCGAAGGTGCCGCTTGCACAACCCTATTAGCTAAGGAACATATTAATAACGGTAAACATCTTTTAATAGCCAATTCAGACCAGTTTATTGAATGGGACAGTAATAACTTCTATTATTCAGTTGTCGGAGAAACATTAGATGGTTCTATATTGACATTTAAAGCGACCCACCCTAAATGGAGTTTTGTCAGGTTAGATGAGGAGGGGTTTGTTACCGAGTTAGCCGAAAAGAAACCTATTAGTGACATTGCAACTGTTGGTATTTATTATTGGGATAAGGGGTCAGATTATGTTAAGTATGCAGAACAAATGATAGACAAAAATATTAGAGTCAATGATGAGTTTTATGTTGCACCAGTTTACAATGAAGCTATTTCTGATGGTAAGAAGATTAAAACATATAATATTAATAATATGTGGGGACTTGGTACCCCAGAAGATTTAAACAAATTTTTAGATAATTATGAAGAGCCATAAACTGTCCCCAATGAGATATCGCCCAATCAATCCTAAGATTGAATCTAATAAGATTTATACTGATAGAGTAGATGAAAAGGTATATTTAACTGGGCGACCAGTAAACAAATATTGGACTTTTGATTTTATTGAGACTATATCAGATTACATAAACTTCGATGATGTTAAAACCATCTTTGATGTTGGAAGTAGAGATGCTCATCAAAGCGTTGAATTTAGAAATTGGTTTCCAGAAGCAAGAATTATTGCTTTTGAGGCCAATCCCAATCAAATAGAACTTTGCGTTGATACCGCCAAGAATCATAACATAGAAATAACACCTAAAGCCGCTGGTGACACAAACGGCAAAACAACATTCTTTATTGCCAGTAATAATGTCGGAGCATCTTCATTATTAAAGAACGCTAACCACCCCAGAACCAATATGTGGCCACAAAGAGAAACTATAGTGGATATGGTTAGAATAGATTCTTGGTGTAAAGAAAATAAAATCGATACTATTGATTTACTATGGATGGATGTTCAAGGTGCCGAAAAAATTGTGTTAGAAGGATGTGGCGATTATTTAAAAAATGTGAGGGCTATATGTACCGAAGTAGAAATAGCTAACATGTATAAGAATTCAATATTAAAAGGAGATTTAGATTCGTATTTATTAGAAAGGGGTTTTGTTGAGTTACAGACCTTCCACATGGGTAAGAAAGAAATAAAATCTTTATCTGAATTAAGTAAAACCATAGGTGAATGTGATGTCATTTACATAAATAAAAGTATTTATGGAGAAGTTTAATTTAAATGATATGTTTAAGGGTTGGTTTATTGGTGACTTTGAACCAACCATAAAAAACTCAAAAGATTTTGAGTTTGCTATTAAACGTTATAATAGCGGTGATTATGAAGAAAAACATCATCATAAAATTAGTACCGAATACACTATTATTGTTGAAGGTGAAGTTAAAATGAATGATGTTCATTATCAGAAGGATGACATCATAGTTATAGAGCCAAACGAAAGTACTGATTTTAAATGTTTGACCGATGTAATAACGGCTGTGGTAAAGATACCTTCAGCAAAAAATGATAAATATATTGACGTATGATACACTGTATAGGTGATAGCCATTCCTCTATTTTTAGTGGAACTGAAGTAATGCAACCAGTATGGCCTATTAGGTCATCAGATAGATTAAAGAATTTTAGGTCTTATAGGATAGGACCAGCAACTGCATATCAATTAGAAAACAAGATACCAATCCTAAACCAGATTCTTAATTTGGTTGATAAAGAAAATGACAGCGTTTTATTTTGTTTTGGAGAGGTGGACATTAGAGCACACTTAAAGAAACAAATAGATTTACAGAAAAAGAGTGTTAAAGAAATCGTAAAGGAATGTGTTGGTAGATATTTCAAAACTATTCTACACTATAAGAGTTTAGGTATCAATGTTATGTTATGGGGACCAATTGCTTCATGGGACACACCTAAACCATATCCTGGACCTTCATTTGGTAGTTGCTTGGAAAGAAATGAAATAACTAAGGAATTTAATGAATATGTAAAAACACTGTGTGAATCCGAGTCAATCTCATTCTTCACAATCTATTACGACATGTTATTACCTAATGGCAAAACTAATACATATTATTTAGATAAAACAGGTATACACCTCAATGATAATTCATTAGAGTTAATAAAAAATGTTTTTAAAGATGAAGTTAATATCACATAGAGGTAACACTAACGGCAGGATTGAAAAATATGAAAATCAACCAAGTTATATTGACTTAGCGATAAAAAGAGGTTATGATGTTGAAGTTGATATTTGGTATAAAGATAAGTTATGGTTGGGCCATGATGAGCCACAATATGAAATAACTATTGATTTTCTAGTTGAAAGAATAGATAAATTATGGGTGCATTGTAAAAATATAGAAGCTATTGTATATCTCGTTAATTCACCACATCCAATTCACTACTTCTGGCACCAAAAAGATGATGTTACATTAACATCATTATCTTATGCGTGGGCTTACCCTGGTAAACAACCTATAAAGGGTAGTATTGCTGTAATGCCAGAATTAAATGATGATGACATTACTCAGTGTATAGGTATTTGTAGTGATTTTATTTATAACTACGAATAATTAAGGTTTACTTAGTTAAATATTTTTATTATTTTTAAATAAAAATATTTATGGGTAAAAAAGCACTTATCACTGGCATTAATGGGCAAGATGGTTCTTATCTTGCTGAATTATTAATAGAAAAAGATTATGAGGTTTGTGGTACAGTAAAAAGAAATTCAGTATCAGAAACACAATCAACTAGAATTGAACATTTAAGGTCTAAAGATAAAATTAATTTAGAGTATGCTGACCTTACAGACATGGCATCACTTGTGCGTGTTTTACAAAAAGTACAGCCAGATGAAATTTATAATCTTGCAGCACAGTCACATGTAAGAGTTAGTTTTGACCAACCAATTTACACATCTAATGTAACTGGTTTAGGAACACTTAATCTATTGGAAGCGGTAAGAATGGTATCATCAAATTCAAAGGTATATCAAGCATCATCATCAGAAATGTTTGGTAATAATATTGATAAAGATGGATACCAAAGAGAAACTACGCCAATGAATCCTGTATCACCATATGGTTGCGCAAAAGTTTTTTCACACAATATTTGTAAAAATTATAGAAACGCTTATGGTATGAAAATATGGAATGGCATACTATTTAATCATGAATCACCAAGAAGAGGAACTAACTTTGTAACCAATAAGGTTGTTAAAGCCGCTGTTAGAATTAAGTTAGGGTTTCAAGATAAATTATCAATTGGCAATCTTTCCGCAACCAGAGATTGGGGACATGCTAAAGATTATGTCAGAGCTATGTGGATGATGTTACAAACAGACAAACCAGATGATTATGTTTGTGCCACTGGTATATCACATTCAGTACAAGATTTATGTCAATATGTGTTCAAGTCTTTAGATTTAAATTATTTGGATTATATTAAAGTAGATTCAAAACATTTCAGACCAGAAGAATTAGAAGACCTAAAGGGCGATTCATCTAAGATGAGAAATGAATTAAATTGGGTTCCAAAATATACATTTGAAACAATGTTGGACGAAATGATACAATATTGGTTAAATTATTACAAGGCATAGAGTCAAATAGGTAAAATAAAGGTAGTTTTTATATTATGAAAAATTTTTTAAACAAAGGTGATAAAGAAGAAGTATTAATTAAACATACATTTTTATTAGTGTTATTAGTTGCAATAAATACTATTATTTTTTCAAATAATTTACCCGTACTGTATCTTACATCATGTATGTTATTTGGTGTTTGGTATTGTTATATTGAAAATAAATTATGAAAAAAATAAACAACTGGATTAAGAAACAAATGGCAGGTTTATTTTTCGCATTTTCAAATGTTGAAAAGAATGCCCTTGGTCAAGAAAAAATAGAATTATCATCCGATACTGATAAATTCCAAAGACACCTTCAAGGAACACTTATGGATGCCCTAAATAGAGGTGAAATAACTCAAGAGGTAAAAGAGTTAAGATGGAGACTTTTCAAGGTCCTACACGCATCTGACAAGCTAATGGTGAAGCAAATGATGTCAGATAACGGACAACAAGAAATAAAAGTTAAAAAACTTTCCCCAAAACAACAAAAATCACTTCTTAAAAAGATTAAATTAGATGAATTCGATGACTATGAATTAGAACTTGTTGTTGACAACTCAGAAATAACCCTCAGCAGTTTCGACATAATCAATAATGAAAATATAAAAGAATATAAAGAAAATGAGATGAGAGATTCAATACAGAAAGATGAAGATGGTGAAAAAACCGCCACCTTGGGTGAAATATCTTCTGGGGATTACGTATCATCATTAAAAGCAGAAAGACCAATAAAGGTGATAAGAGACCTTAGACCAAAGTTTGAACTAGAAAAATATACAAAAAAATTAAATGTTAGAAAAATAAATGAAAAGGAAAGACTTTTAGAGTTTTATGTCACAAAATATCCAGATAAATATGATAGAAAAACACCACTCTTTTTATCTGAATTAAAAAGAACTATAAAAAACCCTAGATTCTCAAGTATTATAGATATACAAGCCATTGGATTTACAACCTATAAAACAATTGGAAGTAAAGATTTTTATCAATATCAATACAAAATAAATAAATTTGACAAGATAGTTGAATTCAACGGATATTATATTATTAAGTTTAAAAGTGAAGTTATTGTAGATGGTGAATATTTATTAGAAAAGTTTCGTATTAATTACTTAGACGAAAAGTATAAAAATAAAGAAAGTAAAAACTAATTTATGGCAAAAGCTACAAGAAGAACCACTAAAACACAAAAAGTAGAAAAAACTCCCAATGAAATAATAAACGAAATACTCCAAACAAGGTTTAGATTAAAATTCAAAAACAAAAAACAAAAAGAATTTGCAAATTTAATATCTGAAAAAGAAATTGTAATAGCTGCTGGACCATCAGGAACTGGTAAAAGCTATGTCTCAATAGCAAGGGCGATTGAATTATTACAAAACAAAGCCAACCCGTATAACAAGTTAATCATATCCAAACCAGCCGTAGAAGCTGGTGAAAAACATGGCTTTCTACCTGGAGATGCAAAAGAAAAAATGGAACCATATGTGGCATCTTCAGTAGATATAATAGACAAAATAATCGGCAGAATAAACAGGGAGAAATTGCAACATTTAGGTGTCATACAGATAGAACCACTAGCATTTATAAGGGGTAAAACTATCGATAATTCAATACTTATAATGGAAGAGACCCAAAACATGTCTCCTGGTCAAGTTAAAACATTATTAACTAGAATAGGTGAGTATACAAAATTTTTGATATCTGGAGATTTAGACCAATCAGATAAGTTCAGAGACGTGAAACAAAGTGGTTTATATGATGCTATGCAAAGACATAAAAACATTGATGAAATTGGGTTCTTTTTATTTGACAATCAAGACATTGTTAGAAACCCAATTATTAGTAAAATATTAAAAAATTATCAAACTGTCAGTAATGATGTAAGATAATTATATTTAATATTTACATTAGGTACTTTTTGATTAAATTATAGCCATAACAATTATATAAAATATTTTTATTTTGGCTAGAATAGGTATCACACTTAATGAAGTTTTAAGAGACTTTTTAGGACAATTAGAATATACATATGAAAAGTATATAGGTCCAATAGAACTAAATGAAGAAACTGTAAAAAGTTTAGAATTACTTGATTACTTTGAATTCAAAGACAAAGAACAATTAAATAAATTTCTATACCAAGAGGTGTCTTTAGAGGTATTTGGACATGCAGACCAAAAAGAAGATAACATAATGAATGATTTTAATCAATTCATTATGGACATAGAGGATGACGAAGAACATGAATTAGAATTAGTTTCAAGAGAATTTGACAAGAGTATCCCATCAACTTATTTCTTTTTATCAAAATTAGCGTGTAAAATAAAAAATGTAAGATTCGTAAAGGAATATGAGGAATTCTGGAATGGTGTAGATATTTTGATAACAGCCAACCCAATAGCATTAAATTCAAAACCAGAAAATAAAACTTCGGTAAAAATAGAAACGTCATACAATAAAAATTCAAAAAGTGACTTTACATTCGATAGTTTTAGAACTATGTTAAAAGACGAAGATTCACATATAATAATTTTTAATAATACAGAATTAAAATAAATTTAGTATGCTTACAATTGCAGGTATAAGTTATGTTTTAGATTTCAAAGCTCTAGACAGTATATTAACACTAGAGGAAAGTTTAAAAACCAAAGAAATTGAGGAGAGAGAAATCAAAGAAGTCTATGATGCCGATAACAATTTTACTGGTAAAGAAGTATTAACAAAACATTTTTTAAAAGGAAAAGAAATTGATGCTACTAGATATGAAATGATTAGGTTCTTGGTGGAAATTATTTTTGGTAATAACGAAGAATTTGATGACACACTAGGACTAGACAGAGCATTATCTAACACTAGTATAGGTTTTAAAATAAGTTTCAACACCCTATTACATATGGGTATAATAAAGGAAATAGATTAAATAAAAAAAAATGAACGAACAGAAAAAACAATTAGAAGATGTAATTTCTAATATTGAAAATAAAAATTTCGGGTTTTACTTTTTTGTATTAGACACAAAAGGCAATCCAACCGCTGGAATTGCAAATATATATGAACACGTAAAGACCCTAAATAAAATAGGGTACAAAGCATATATTCTTCACGAAAAAAATGATTACAGATTAAGAGGAAATCAAGAAGGAATGGGTATTTCAGATTGGTTAGGTGAAGAATATGCAGAACTACCTCATATTTCGATTGAATCACAACAACTAAATGTTGGTCCACAAGACTTTATTGTTATCCCAGAAGTATTTGCTAATATAATGGACCAAGTTAAACAGTTCCCATGTAAGAAAGTTGTAATGTCACAAAGTTACGAGTACTCACTTGAACTTCTACCAATTGGCAGAAGATGGACGGATTATGGGTTTATCGATGTTATCACCACAAGTGAAAAACAAGCACATGAGCTAAAAACCTATTTCCCATCAATAAAAACTCACGTGGTCCCTGTATCAATTCCAAATTATTTTAAATCACCAAAAAAACCTAAAATACCAGTAATATCAATTATCACAAGAGAACCAGGTTCAGCGGCTAAAATAGCTAAAAAATTCTATCTTCAATTCCCAATGTATAAATGGGTTACATTTAAAGAGTTAAGAGGAATGCCTAGAGAAATTTTTGCTGATGAGTTAAGTAAGAGTTGCTTGGCTGTTTGGGTTGATGATTTAGCTGGTTTTGGTACATTCCCATTAGAATGTATGCAAACCGACACACCAGTTATTGGTAAAATGCCAAATATGATTCCAGAATGGATGGAAGAGAAAAATTCAGAAGGGAATTCAGTTATTAAAAATAATGGTATATGGACAAATACAACTCTTAACATACCAGAATTAATTTCAAAATATCTTAAACTTTGGTTAGAAGATTCAGTCCCTTCAGAATTAATTGAAAGTATGGAATCTTCTAAAAATATATACACCGCAGAAAAGCAAGAAGTAAAAATAAAAGAGGTGTACAATTCACTAGTAGAAAATAGAATAAAAGAATTCAAAGACACCATGGATAAAATAACAAATTTAGAAACTGAAAAAGTTTAATATGAGCAAAAAAATAAATAATGATATAAGTGTTATCATACCAGTACACGACTTATCTAGCGATAACACATTGGAATATTTTAATAACGCAATTAAGAGTGTTGAAACACAAACACAACAACCAGATGCGTTAATTATTGTTGTGCCAGAGGCTTCAGATGCTGAAAAAATAATAAAAGATTATGATTTTGGTAATTTAAAAGATAAAACTACAATAGTACTTAATCCAGGTAAAACCGACTTTCAAAGTCAATTAAATTATGGTATATCTGAGATTGAAACAGAATGGTTTGTATTCCTTGAAATGGATGACGAGCTATCTGATAAATGGATTGAAAATGTTATTTTATATAAATCATCACATGATGATGTGGAAATATTCTTACCTATTGTCGTTGATGTTGACGAACAAGGAGCTTTTATGGGTCTAACAAATGAAGCTGTGTGGGCAAATTCATTCTCTGAAGAATTGGGTATACTAGACAATAGTTCATTATTATCTTACGAAAACTTCAACATAGATGGATTCGCATGCAAGAAAAGTGTGTTTGAAGATTTTGGAGGATTAAAATCAAATGTAAAATTAACGTTTATCTATGAATTTTTACTTAGAGTTACTTTTAATGATGTAAAGATTATGGTTATCCCAAGATTTGGGTATAAACATGTAAATCAACGTGAAGGTTCATTATTCAAGTCATATCAAGGTGAAATGAATCCAGTTGAAGCCAAATGGTGGTTATCCCAAGCAAAGAAAGAGTATTATTTTAAGAATGAAAGGGAAATAACATATCATAAAATTTAAAAAATAATGGCTAAAAAAAGAGGTCGAAAACGCAAAAATGCTTTATATTTCGGTCCAGAACAAGAGGAAGCTGTTGTTAAATTTTTAGAATCAGAAGACACAAGAGAAAGGAATGCAATCTACAATGAATGGCTTAGAGAGCCGTTAAATAAAATGGTTGAATCGATAATTAGGAAATATAAATTATATAGAAAGGGTATTAGTTTCGAAGATTTACATTGCGACACCCTTTCATTTCTAATTACAAAAGCTGATAAATTCGATTTTTCGAAAGGAAAAAAAGCTTACTCTTATTATGGGACGATATGTAAAAATTATTTATTAGGATTATTAATAGGTGACGAAAAACAAATAAAAAAATTAAACTCTTATGATGATTTAATATCAGAACTTGAAAATAAAGAAGAATACCAATACGAACTAAAAGAACCAGATTTTGCTGTCAATAGATTCATTAATAAGTTGGTAACCGAAATAAAAGACGAAATGTGTGGTAAAACTCAAATTGGAAAGAAAAAAATATCCGAAAATGAGTATAAAGTTGGCCTATCCTTAATAGAAATATTAGAAAACTGGGACACGACATTAGATTTAATGAGCGGTGGTAATAAATTTAATAAAAATACGGTTTTAGAGAGTATGAGAAACTACACCAACCTAAATACTAAAGATATTAGAATTGCAATGAAAAGGTTTAAAACGCTTTATGGTCTAATTAAAATTAAGGGGATAGAAGATGGGTTTTAAACAAAAATAAAATATAATATATTTATTATATATAATATAATATTAAAAAAATATTAATTTTGCCCAGAAAGAAAAGACAAAAAATTAAAACTAATAGTAACGAAAGTCTTGAAAGTTTATTACAAGAGACTTATAATGATGCATGTGTAAATATAATTGATGCTCAAAGGACTATTAATGAAATGGTTAATTCTGCCGAACCAGAAGATGTTGATGATTTAACTAAAATAGCTAAAGAAAAAACAAACGCACTTAAGATAAAAGATTCATCAATTAAAATAAAATTAGAAATTGCTAAGTTGCAAAACGATATTTTAAAACACAATGGTGATACGAATAAAGCATTGAGTGACAGAAGCGGTGGTAAAGTGTCGTTAAATGACTTTAAGACTATTAGAAAAATGATTGAAGACACTTCTAAAAATAACAAGGAAAGTTAAATACATTTATCATGGCCATTATAGACCAAAAAAAAGATATATTTGGTAACATAAGCTCATTAAATGTATTAACAGATTCATTTCCTAAGTTACCAGATTTCAACTCATTTTCATCAATAAACAACACAACTGATAGTGGTCAATTCTTAATAGATTTACTAAATTCATTAGTAGGGTTTCAAGCATTTAGAGACTTTGTTATAGATACAATAACTTATAGACTACCAGAAATTGAAGTAGCACTAAAAGATGGACTTAAAGATGAATTAAAATCCACAGTATCATGTGGCGTAAACCCATCAATACCATCCTGGTTTAAAAATGGTGAATCTGGTATAAATGTAAAAGTAAAAGATATTGACTTTTTTGATATAATGAAGGTCAATCCAGATTCGCTAGAGGGAACCCTAATATATAGAGATATACAACCACAGTTAGATAGCGCAGACCTTAATACTTACCTGTATTATACTATTCAAGAAAATGGCAATCCAGAAAACTGGGGTAATTCAGTATTAGGAACTGACATATTGGAAACAACATTCTTATCCAATACACCAACAGCTAATAATGTATTTAAATTCACAACAACAACTAATTATGATGATAAAAATTTAACTGAATTTAATAACGCATTCATTGATAGCATATCAATATTTGGTGCACCAAATACCAAAGATTCTGCAAAACTAATTAACTTAATATTTGATGAAATATTCGGCTCAATAGGTTCATCACCAAGTGTTAATAAGAGTAAAACTCAATTAAAAAAAGAAGCTGAAATTAATGAAGTATTGGATTGCTTAATTAATTCAGAAGATGACGTAATAAGTGATAACTTTTTTACGTTTGATAACGAAACTATTGCCAAGATAAATTTAATTGTTGATAATAAAAAGAATGGTATAAAATATTTAGACTCTTGCGGTAATATACCAGTTTCAATATCAGTAGATGATATATCAGATTATCAAAACTCAATAGATGCGACAACAACAAAGAGCGAAGAACTACAAGCAGTAACTTCAGCATTAGACAACGCTGCGGATACTCAAGCTTCTTTTTCAAATAATGAGACAGATAAATTAACTTTCAAAACCGACTTTTTTATTGAAATAATTAAAAAGTTAACAAGAATAGTGGCATCATTAATCATATCACCAAAACTAATGGTTTTATTTGCCATTAATCATCAAATAATCTACGGTCAAGGTAATTCCTATGATGGTCCAATAGATTTTCTAAAGAAGAACAAAAAGTTAGTAAAGAACGTAAGTAATATAATAAGAAATATAATACTGGAGCTACTATTAAAATTAGTTTTAAAAATATTATCAGAAAAGTTGATTCAAAAATTTGCTGGTGATGAAATTGAAAAAGCTAAAAACTATGTATCAATCGTACTAAGTTATTTAGGTGTTCCACAGGAAATAATAGCATTAATAAGAGGTATTTAATTATGGCAGATTGTAGACCAACGGAAAAGTCTTTTAACAATTCAAAAGACTTAACATCATTAAGTAATATAATAAACACAATATTAGGTTTATTTAAGATATATCAAAAACCAGCAAATGCGATACCCCCACCATTGTTGTTAGTTGGTAAAAATCTAAGACCTGGTATGAGTGCCAGAAACCTTGCTGCGTCTCAAATTTCAAAGAGAGAGCAGAATGGTGAGCAAATGGGTGATGTATTTGCTGATGGCGCAAATAAAGTGGCTCAAGGTATATTAAGTGATTCTCAAGAAATGGTAAATATGATTCAAACACAAGCTAAGGTTGATGTTGCTATTGACCCTGGTGCAATACTTGTTACAGTTGCTGGTACAGCTGGTCCCTTTCCAGTTGTTGGGCAAGGCGCAAATGTAAGTATAACAACAGCTGGTGGTGGGATAACTTAAATATATGAAATACGAAGAAAAAACAAACAACGAACTTGCGACACTATTAAAACAAATGCATGCCGACTGGACATCTCTTAAGTCAAAAATACTTAAAGATTATGATGTTTTAATGGATATTGAAAAAGAATTTCAAAAGGTAGCTAAGATAATGAATACAAGAGTAAACGGAAATATTAATGGTTGATTTTAATTCAAAATACAGTGGACGAATAACTAACTTTTTTAATAAACCCACACCATTTAAAAATATACAGTTAGGTGTTGTTTTAACAACAGGAAAAGTTGCCGTTTCAACAAATAGTAAAGCCAATCAAAATAGAGATTTAAGGTTTAACGCTGATGAACATGCAATACGCTGTAGAGTTCTTGGTTCACAGTATGATAATAATTTAACAACCGATGAATTACCAAACTGTTTTCCACTACTACCCAAACATTTGAATATCGTACCAAAAGAAAGAGAAGTTGTTTTAGTTATTACCTTTGGTGAAGATGAAAAGCATTCTGACCGTTTTTATATCGGGCCAATTATCTCATCACTTGATAAATTAAATTTTGACAGTACAGATGGAACTGCAATGTCAAACTTAGCAGTTGGTTTAACTTCACCAGCAGTTAATTTAGATAGACTACCAGAAGCTGATGGTATATACGATAATCCACAAAATTTAATTATTGAAGGTAGAAACAATACTGATATAATACAAAGAGATAATGAAATACTT
>Ga0228614_1001006_pt1 | contig 13409 bp, 8 predicted proteins | sample 15DmetaG_FD_190531 | JGI IMG/M metagenome (GOLD analysis project Ga0228614, IMG submission 190531) | Seawater microbial communities from Monterey Bay, California, United States - 15D | ecosystem: Environmental > Aquatic > Marine > Coastal | place: USA: California | collected 2016-10-13
CCATCAATTCAGGATTATCTTTTATTAATGCTTTTACGGCATCCCGACCTTGGCCGAGTTTAGTATCGTCATAGCTAAACCATGACCCCGCCTTTTTAATAATATCGTGTTCTACAGCAATATCTAAAATCTCTCCAACTTTAGAAATACCCTGACCATACATAATATCAAATTCTGCTAATTTAAAAGGTGGAGCGACTTTATTTTTTACAACTTTCACTCGCGTTTTGTTACCCATTACAGTACTATTGCTATCTTTAATTTGAGTAGAACGTCTTATATCCAAGCGGACAGAAGCGTAAAACTTAAGGGCATTACCACCAGTAGTCGTTTCTGGGTTGCCAAACATAACACCAATTTTTTCACGTAATTGATTAATGAAAACCATTGTACAATTAGTTTTACTAATCGATCCTGTCAATTTTCTCAAGGCTTGAGACATTAAACGTGCATGTAATCCCATTTTAGAATCTCCCATTTCTCCTTCAATTTCACTTTTAGGAGTCAATGCAGCAACAGAATCTATAACAATAATATCAATTGCACCAGAGCGCACTAAATTGTCTGCAATCTCTAAAGCTTGCTCTCCATTATCTGGCTGAGAAATAATTAGGTTCTCTAAATCAACACCTAACTTTTCAGCATAAAAACGGTCAAAAGCATGCTCTGCATCAATGAAAGCAGCAATTCCACCCGCTTTTTGTGCTTCAGCGATAGCGTGTAATGTTAATGTGGTTTTACCAGAAGATTCTGGGCCATATATTTCAATAACTCTTCCTCTAGGATAGCCTCCAACGCCTAATGCAATATCTAATCCAAGTGAACCTGAAGAAATCGCATCGACATCTTCAATGGCTTGGTCACTCATTTTCATTACAGTTCCTTTTCCGTAAGCCTTGTCTAACTTGTCTAGCGTTAATTTAAGCGCCTTTAATTTTGCATCTTTTTCACTACTCATATATTCAGTTTTTTGCTATTAATCTTGAAGGTAAAAATAAGACTTCTTTTAACAGATTACAATTTAAGACGCAACCATTTTATAGTTTCTGCATCTACTAATTGAAAAAGGAAAAAATTGCTATGAAAAAGCTTTTGATTTTGGGTTAAAAATTTTAGAAATGGGATTTTTAGCAAAAATTATTTTCAGTAAAACTTTAGGTGTGACAACAGCTGTTTTAGTTTGTTGCAAAGCCGATGGTGGTTAGCTCGTTTTAGTATGATTTAATTATAAATTAATATTAATAACGAGTTAGTCCTCAAAAAAGCACTTTGATTTTTATCAAAGTGCTTTTTTCGTTTAAAAAATTACCTTTGTACCTGAAAATAAATTCTTTAACCTTAAAACATTAGTATAGCATGCAACTGTACAATAACTTAAGCGGCAAGGAAAGAGCAGAACTTATCGAAAAAGCGGGCAAAGACCGTTTGACAATCTCTTTCTACAAATACGCAAAAATCGGAAACCCCGAACTTTTTAGAAATCACTTATTTATCAATTGGAATGACATAGATGTACTTGGACGTATTTATGTTGCTCATGAAGGTATTAATGCGCAGTTGTCTGTTCCTGCAGATAATTTTCAATTGTTTAAAAACCACTTAGATTCTATTACGTTCCTTGAAAATGTAAGATTAAATATTGCTGTTGAGCACGATAATTTTGCTTTTTTAAAACTAAAAGTTAAAGTCCGAAATAAGATAGTCGCCGATGGTTTAAATGATGATACTTTTGATGCTACAAATAGAGGAGTACATGTTAATGCAAAAAAGTTTAATGAACTCATTGAAGATCCTGATACAGTTTTAGTAGATATGCGTAATCATTACGAGAGCGAAATAGGACATTTTAAAAATGCAGTGACTCCAGATGTAGACACCTTTAGAGAATCTTTAGATTTAATTGAAGAAGATTTAAGAACGCATAAGGAAGATAAAAAATTAGTGATGTACTGTACTGGAGGCATACGTTGCGAAAAAGCTAGTGCTTACTACAAGCACAAAGGTTTTAAAAATGTATTTCAACTTGAAGGCGGCATAATTAACTACGTCCGCCAAATTCAAGCCCAAGGTTTAGAAAATAAATTTATCGGCAAAAACTTCGTGTTTGATCAACGCCGTTCAGAACGAATTTCAGAGGATGTGATTTCTAATTGCCATCAATGTGGCGAACCTGCAGATATGCATACAAATTGTGCTAACGAGGCTTGTCATCTTTTGTTTATCCAATGCGATAATTGTAAAGAAAAAATGAATAATTGCTGTTCAACTAACTGTATGGAAATAATTGAATTATCCTATGAGGAGCAAAAGGCATTCCGGAAAGGTCAAGGAAACAGTAACGATATCTTTAAAAAAGGACGTACAGAACATTTGCCATATAAAAAGGATTTACGAAATATATTTGATACTTTAAAGAAGTAAGATCAAAGCCTTGAAGATCTATTTAAGGCTTTTTTTATTCTCGATATGTATTATTACAGAAGTCCATAAATAATTTTATCTTTACTTTTCAAATATTTACGAATCCTTCTTTCAAAATTTTATAAAATTTTGAAATATATATAACTTAATTTATGGCTTGTAACAGTTGCTCAACTGGCAAAGACGGCCAACCAAAAGGATGTAAAAACAATGGGACTTGTGGTACAGATAGCTGCAATAAACTTACTGTTTTTGACTGGCTGGCCAATATGTCGCTTCCTAACGGACAAGAACCTTTTTCGGGTATTGAAGTTCGTTTTAAAAACGGAAGAAAACAATATTATAAAAACACAGAAACCCTTACTTTAAGCATTGGTGATATAGTTGCAACTCAAGCAAAATCTGGTCACGATGTAGGCATGGTGACACTTACAGGAGAGCTTGTTCGTGTACAAATGAAACGTAAAAAAGTTAATATTGATGACAAAGAAAGTGTCTTAAAGATTTACAGAAAAGCATCACAAAAAGATATAGACATATGGTCAGCAGCTCGAGACAAAGAAGAGCCGATGAAGGTAAAAGCGAGACAATTTGCTATTGATTTAAATTTAAAGATGAAAATATCTGATATTGAATTTCAGGGAGATGCAAGTAAAGCAACATTTTATTACACTGCCGAAGAGCGTGTAGATTTTAGAGAATTGATTAAGGTTTTTGCACGTGAATTTAGAACGCGCATAGAAATGAAACAAGTTGGCTTTAGACAAGAAGCTGCAAGACTTGGTGGTATTGGTTCTTGTGGTCGAGAGTTATGCTGTTCTACATGGTTAACAGACTTCAGATCAGTAAGTACATCTGCAGCACGTTATCAGCAATTATCCCTAAACCCTTTAAAACTTGCTGGACAATGTGGTAAACTGAAATGTTGTCTAAACTATGAGCTAGATTCTTACCTAGACTCACTTAAAGCGTTTCCTAAAAAGGAGAAAAAACTACAAACCGAAAAAGGAACAGCTATTTGTCAAAAAACAGATATTTTTAAAGGCTTAATGTGGTATGCCTACGAGGGCGAATGGATGAATTGGCATATACTTTCTGCTACACAGGCCAACCAAATCATTGAAAAAAATAAAAAAGGAGAAAAAGTCGCAAGCCTTGAAGAATATGCAGTTGAGCATGTTGAAGATACTATAACAGAGTTCGAAAACGTTGTTGGTCAAGATAGTTTAACACGTTTTGATAATCCAAAACGCAATAACAGACGTAAAAATAATAAGAATCGTAACCGAAATAATAAAAGGCGAAATCGTAATCCTAAGAATAATGCAAAAAAAGACTAGTGTTTTTCTAATAGCTAGCTTAATGTTAATCTTTTTAGTATCGTGTGATACTAAATCTGTTTTTGACGAATATAAGTCTCTTCCAAATCAATGGAATAAAGATAATATTGTTTCATTTCAACTTGAATCTCCAGACTCCACAAATACTTATAATTTGTATGTAAATATTCGTAATAATAACGATTACAAATTCAGTAATTTATATTTAATTATTGGCTTAGAATATCCAAACGGTAAAACACTAGTAGACACTTTAGAATATAAAATGGCCGCACCAGACGGAACGCTTTTAGGAGAGGGTTTTACAGATGTGAAAGAAAATAAATTATGGTACAAAGGCTATAAAGCTCCTTTTGTGTTTAATGAATTAGGAACCTATACTTTTACAGTACAACATGCTATGCGAAAGTTTGGAGATGTTAGTGGTGTAGATGATTTAGAAGGTATTACAGAAGTAGGTTTTAGAGTAGAAAACAAATAGTTATGGCTAAGAAAAAAGCTGCAAATAAAAAGAGTGAAACTGAAATTTTTTCAAAATATGTCCGTTGGTTTTGGACTTTATTTGGACTAGGTTTCTTATCAGTTATTTTTTTATTTCTATTCGCTTCATGGGGACTTTTGGGTGAGATGCCTGATCATACATTATTAGAAAATCCTCGAACAAATCTAGCTTCAGAAGTTATTTCTTCTGATAATAAGACGCTCTCAAAATTTTACTTTGAAGACAATAGAACACCTGTAGGATATGATGAACTTCCAAAAAATTTAGTAGATGCCTTAGTTGCAACAGAAGATATTCGTTTTTATGAGCATTCGGGAATAGATGCTAGAGGTTTTTTAAGAGCTGTTTTTGCAAAACTTACACTTAGAGATAAAGGTGGAGCAAGTACAATATCTCAGCAATTAGCCAGGCAATTGTTTGTTGGTGTGCGGTCAAAAAATAAGTTAGAAGCTGTAACTCAAAAAATTAAAGAATGGGTTATTGCTATTCGTTTAGAGCGCCAGTATACTAAAGAAGAAATTATAGCTATGTATTTTAACATCTATGATTTTAATAATAATGCAGATGGTATTCGTTCTGCAGCACGTATCTATTTTGGGAAAGAGCCAAAGGACTTAGAAACAAAAGAAGCATCAATGTTAGTAGGGATGTTTAAAAATTCATCGCTATATAACCCAAGATCTCACAGAAATCCGGTTGGTACAAGAAATAGAAGAAATGTTGTTTTAGCTCAGATGGCTAAGTACGACTATATTACTGAAGAAGCTAAAGATTCACTCCAACAAACAGATTTAGATTTAAATTACTCTCCAGAATCTCATCGCGAAGGTTTAGCAACATACTTTAGAGCTAACTTATCAGATTTTATGAAAGATTGGATTAAACAAAATCCAAAACCAGATGGTAAAAAACACAACCTTTATAATGATGGCCTAAAGATTTACACAACTATAGATTCTCGTATGCAGCAATACGCAGAAGATGCAATTGCTAAACATATGCCAATGTTACAAGCAGAGTTTGATAACCAAAACACTCCAAACAAAAACCTCACAGCACCTTTTTTAGAGCTTGATAAAAAGGAAATCGAGAGCCTAATGCGAGTCGGAATGCGTCGAAGTGAACGTTGGAGACACATGAAAAATGATTTGGGTAAATCAGAAAAAGAAATTATTGCTTCTTTTGACAAACCTACTCAAATGGAAATTTTTGCATGGGAAAAAGGTAAATACTCAGAGATTGATACTGTTATGAAACCGATGGATTCTATGCGATATTACAAATCGTTTTTGCGTCCAGCAATGATGTCAATGGATCCACAAACAGGCCACGTAAAAGCTTGGGTGGGAGGTATGAATTATAAGCACTTTAAGTATGATATGGTTAAGCAAGGTAAGCGACAAGTCGGTTCTACCTTCAAGCCATTTGTATATGCAACAGCAATTGATCAATTACAATTATCTCCATGTGATTCCTTACCTAGGACACCAATAACTATAGAGGCTAATAAATTTGGTAACCCAGAACCATGGACTACTAAAAATTCTGATGGTAAGTATGATGGTTTTCAAACGCTTAAATCTGCTTTAGCGAGTTCTACAAATACAATTACAGCAAGACTAATGAATGAGATAGGTCCACAACCAGTTGTGGAAATGGCAAAAAAGCTTGGTGTAGAACAAGATATATTGCCAGTGCCAGCAATAGCATTAGGTACACCAGATATTAGTGTTTATGAAATGGTTGCCGCATACTCAACATTTGCCAATAAAGGCGTTTATAATAAACCTGTTTTAGTAACTCGTATAGAAGACAAGAATGGTACTGTATTGTACCAATTTCAGCCAGAAAGTCGAGATGTTTTAAGCGAAGAAGTTGCTTATGTTACAATTAATTTAATGCAAGGTGTAGTTGAAGGAGGTTCTGGGAAAAGACTTCAAGACACTTGGAGAATAAACCAACAGTTTACAAAAAAAATGCTTACGGGTTATCCATATGAACTCACAAATCCAATTGCTGGTAAAACAGGAACAACACAAAATCAGTCTGATGGTTGGTTTATGGGTATTGTGCCAAATCTCGTTACTGGTGTTTGGGTAGGATGTGAAGATAGAGCAGCTCATTTTGAATCGATTACATATGGACAAGGTGCTTCTACAGCTTTACCAATTTGGGGTTTATACATGAAAGCCTGTTATGAAGATGAAACATTGAATGTATCAAAAGAAGCTTTTGAAGAACCTCTTAACTTATCTATAAATGTAGATTGTGATAAAGTGTCTATAAGTGACGTTTTTGCTGATGATAATTCGGATGAAGATTTAGATGAATTAGACTTTTAAATTAAAAAAGCTTTTATAAAATTACAATAGATAGTCTTACATTCTTTTTGTAAATTATATTTGTAAATAATCAAAAAATATGATTAATAAAAAAGTAGACAATGTCGCTATAGCTTTAGACGGCGTTTCAGATAATATGACTTTTATGCTTGGCGGTTTTGGTCTTAGTGGTATTCCTGAAAATGCCATTGCAGAATTGGTAAAACTGAATATTAAAGGTTTGACCTGTATCTCAAATAATGCAGGTGTCGATGATTTTGGTTTAGGACTTTTACTTAAGCAAAAACAAGTTAAAAAAATGGTCTCATCTTATGTTGGTGAGAATGATGAATTTGAGCGTCAAATGCTAAGTGGAGAGTTAGATGTAGAGCTAATTCCGCAAGGCACATTAGCAGAACGATGCAGAGCAGCACAGGCAGGATTTCCGGCTATTTATACACCTGCTGGATATGGAACTGAAGTTGCTAAAGGAAAAGAAACTCGAAAGTTTGATGGAAAAATGTATGTTTTGGAGCACGCTTTCAAAGCTGACTTTGCTTTTGTGAAAGCGTGGAAGGGAGATGCTGCTGGAAACTTAATTTTTAAGGGCACAGCAAGAAATTTTAACCCAAACATGTGCGGTGGAGCCAAAATAACAGTTGCTGAGGTAGAAGAATTAGTTCCTGTTGGTGATCTAGACCCAAATCAAATTCATATTCCAGGAATATTTGTACAGCGTATTTTTCAAGGAGAAATTTATGAGAAAAGAATTGAACAAAGGACGGTTAGACAAAGAAGTTAAATATGTTAGATAAAAACGGAATAGCAAAACGAATTGCCAAAGAAGTACAAAACGGCTACTATGTTAACCTTGGTATTGGTATACCAACACTAGTAGCGAATTTTGTGAGAGAAGATATTGAAGTTGAGTTTCAGAGTGAAAATGGTGTTTTAGGGATGGGACCTTTTCCTTTCGAGGGAGAAGAAGATGCTGATATAATTAATGCAGGTAAACAAACTATAACAACATTACCAGGCGCTTCTTTTTTTGATTCTGCTACAAGTTTTTCTATGATACGAGGCAAGCATGTAGATTTAACTATTCTTGGAGCTATGGAAGTTTCTGAAAATGGGGATATAGCAAATTGGAAGATACCAGGTAAAATGGTTAAAGGAATGGGTGGCGCTATGGATTTAGTAGCAAGTGCAGAAAATATTATTGTTGCGATGATGCATACTAATAGAGCAGGAGCTTCAAAATTACTTAAAAGATGTTCTTTACCATTAACAGGAGTTGGTTGTGTAAAAAAAATAGTTACTAATCTTGCAGTTATTGAGGTAACAGAAAGCGGCTTTAAACTATTAGAACGTGCACCAGGTGTTTCAGTGGAAGTTATAAAAGATGCAACAGAGGGACACTTAATCATTGACAGAGCAATACCTGAAATGGAATTATAATTGTAAATTTAAGGAATGTACGCCGCTTGAAAAAGCAGCTTTTTAAGGTTAAAAGACTACAATATGTTAAAATATAGTGCATTTCATCGATTAATTATGTTTTTAATCGTTAAATTTAAATATTAATTTCATATTAGCAGTCCCAAATTACAATAACCAAGTTTACCATAAACTTAATTTATGATTTGTCCCAAATCTATCATAAATCTTAACTTATGAAAAAACGAACAAATCTACCAGAACCTACTTTTGAAGAAAGACCTTCAATAATTAAAAATACGCTCAGATTAGTCTCTGGCGTATTTTATTTAACAAAAAAAGTATTTCTTCTATAATCCTTTAGGTATAGCATCAATAAGTTTTTTTGTGTAATTTTTTTTAGGATTTTGATATATTTTATCAGCTTCGCCTAACTCCTCAATTTTACCTTTGTTCATAACCATTAATTGATCAGACATATATTTAACAACAGCTAAATCGTGAGATATAAATATGTAAGTAAATCCAAATTTTTCTTTCAAACTATTTAATAGATTCAAAACTTGCGCTTGCACAGAAATATCAAGTGCAGAAACAGATTCGTCGCACACAATAAGTTTTGGCTCTAAAGCAATTGTCCTTGCTATACCAATACGTTGGCGTTGACCACCAGAAAATTCATGAGGATATTTATTAAAATCATCTTCTAGAAGGCCTACGTGGTTTAATATGCTTAAAACTTTTTCTTTTCTTTCATTTTTATTCTTTCCAATACCATGAACTTTCATGGGTTCCATGATAGCATTACCTACTGTTAGTCTTGGGTTTAATGATGCAAAAGGATCTTGGAAAATAATTTGTATATCTTTTCTTAGTGATCGTAGCTGTTTACTGTTTAAATCAGTAATGTCTTTTCCATCATATTTGACTATTCCTGACGAAGCTTTATCTAATTGTAGGATAGCATTCCCTAAAGTAGATTTTCCACAACCTGATTCGCCAACTAAACCAAGTGTTTCACCTGGATAGACTTTAAAACTAACCTTATCAACTGCTTTAAATGTTGAATTTGCGCCAATCCATCCTTTTTTAGAAAGGTATATTTTTTCTAAATCAATAACTTCTAAAATGGGGTTTTGGTTATAAAGAGTTTTATGTTTTTTTTGGCGCTCTTCATCAGAAACAATTTCAAAATTAATAGCGTCATTTAAAAAATCACTTACCGTAGGTAACTCTCTCTGTCTATAATTAGTAGATGGTCTTGAATTAAATAGTGCTTTTGTATAGGAATGTTTTGGAGATGTAAAAATTAGACTAGTGTTTCCTTGTTCAACGATTTTACCTTTATACATAACAAGAACTCTATCCGCTAGTTCTGATATTAATGCTAAATCATGCGAAATAAATAAAACACTCATTTTAGTGTCTTCTTGAAGTTCTTTTAGCAATAATAAAATTTCCTTTTGTACGGTAACATCTAAAGCCGTTGTAGGCTCGTCAGCAATCAGCAATTTTGGTTTACATGAAATAGCCATAGCAATCATTACACGTTGTTTTTGTCCACCAGAAATTTCATGAGGATACGCATTGAAAACACGTTCCGGTTCAGGAAGTTTTACTTTATCAAAAAGTGAAATCACCTCTTTTTTGATTTCGCTTTTTGATAAACTTGTATGTCTTTTTGTTAATTCAGCAACTTGATGACCACACTTCATAGATGGGTTTAAAGAACTCATGGGTTCTTGAAAAATCATTGAAATGTCATTTCCTCTTAAAGCTTGATAACCCTTTTCTGATATATTTAAAAGGTCTTTATCTTCAAATTGAATTGAACCTTTGGTGACTTCAGAAATCCTTTTAGGTAATAATCCCATAATAGCCAAAGAAGAAACTGATTTTCCTGATCCAGATTCTCCGACGATTCCTAATATTTCATTTTTACAAATAGAGAATGAAACATCATTAACGACTTCAATTTTAGTTTTATTTGATATAAAACTTATGCTAAGGTTTTGAATATTAAGGATTTCAGAAGTTTTCATATGTAAATATAATGCAATAATCTGATAAAAGAAACACATTAAATTATGGAATTGTTAGCATTTTATCGAAAATATTAAGAATACTATTGCTTATTAACTAAAAATTAATATTTTCGATCGTTGAAAAAAATTCAGCATCACTAACCCATCACCATTACAAATAAATGTCAAAAAAATTACGCATACTACTTGGTGGTATAACAGCGCTATTATTAGCTATCGGTATTTTTACTTTTGTAACTTCAACAAAAGATACTCATGAAACACAAACTATTGAACAACAGCGTGAAACACATGCTAAGCTTATTGAAAATTCTCCTTTTAAAGAAACTTTAACTTGGGATAAAAAGAAGCGAAAGCAAGCAGGCTTACCGCCTAATCGCTATTTTGAGCAAATGTGGGAGTTATCTATTAATCCTTCGACAGGGAAATTAGATAATGACGGGCTTAATATAATAAGAGAAAATCTTATTGCACGTTAACATTATTCTTGCTTCAAAATGATTAAATTGGGATATTCAAAAACCAATTCTTATGAAAATTAAATTACTATTGCTCGTTTTGACACTGAGCACAACTTTCCTTTGGTCTCAAAACAATAATTCATGGACTAATGCAGACAATACGGTAACCACTTTGTCTAAGTCCAATCATCAAAGTTTAAATAACTATAGAGTTTATAGTTTAGATACACAGGCGTTAAAATCATCACTTTTAAACACCCCATCTAGAAATAATTCAAATTCTTTTTCTAATGTTATTGTTACTTTTCCTAACCATAAAGGAAATATGATGCGCTATAGAATTAGTGAGTCATCTACAATGCATCCAGACCTTCAAGCAAGATATCCAGAGATTAAATCGTATTTAGGTCAAGGAATTGACAGTCCAACTTCACAAATAAGATTTAGTTTATCTCCTTATGGATTTAGCGCAATGATATTGTCACCAGAAAACGGTAATACATTCATTGAATCAAGTCAACCAGATTCAAATAATTATGTAGTATATACTCGAGCGAATAGAGTTAATTCTAATGATGACTTTGAATGTGAGGTTACTGATCAGATGAACAAATTTTTAGAAATTGGGAATGGATTAAGAAATGCTGATGACGGAATTTTAAGAACCTTCAGATTAGCCGTTTCTACAACAGGAGAATATACTCAGTATCATGGAGGTTCAGTGTCTCAATCTCTCGCGGCAATAAATACCACTATGACGCGTGTTAATGGGCTTTTTGAAAATGATTTTAATGTTACAATGGTATTAATCCCTAATAATGATGCCATAATTTACACCAATGGTAATACTGATCCTTATTCTAACGGAAGCTATAACAATCAAGTGCAAAACGTCCTAACCAATATTATCGGTGAAGCTAACTACGATGTGGGTCATTTATTTGCAAGAGCTTCAGATAACGGAAATGCTGGCTGTATAGGATGTGTTTGTGTTAACGGACAAAAGGGGAGCGCATTTACCTCGCGTTCTACGCCTGAAGGCGATCCGTTTGATGTAGATTATGTTGCTCATGAATTAGGCCATCAATTTGGGGGGAACCATACATTTTCATTCAGAAATGAAGGAACTAATGCGCATTATGAACCCGGCAGTGGTTCTACTATTATGGGTTATGCAGGTATTACAGGATCAACCGATGTGCAATCAGTGAGTGACCCTTATTTTCATTGGTATACAATTCAGCAGGTCACTAATTATGTTAAAACAACAAGTTGTCAAGTTAATACAAACACCGGAAATTCAATTCCAACAGTAAGTGCGGGCCCTAATTTTACAATTCCGAGAGGAACACCTTTTGTCCTCGAGGGTACAGCAAGTGACAATGACATAGGAGATATTCTCACATATTGCTGGGAACAAGCGGATGAAAATGATGCTTCAACTACTTTTCCTTCTACTAATTCCACTTCAGGCGTATCCTTCAGGTCGTTTAATCCATCAACTGATAACAAACGTTATTTCCCGCGCCTTTCAACAATTAAAACTGGAGCTACAGCTTGGCAATGGGAGGCTATTCCAAATGTGTCTAGGACACTCAATTTTAGACTTACCGTAAGAGATAATCGCGCAGGAGGAGCCACAAATAATAGTGACGATACTAGTATAACAGTAAATGGTTCGGCCGGACCTTTTATATTAAATTCACCAAACACTAATGTGACTTGGGATGCTGGGACAACAAGAACTGTAACATGGGATGTTGCCGGTACAACAGGTAATGGTATAAATACTACTAATGTTGATATATTTTTATCAACGGATGGAGGTGACACATATCCTATTACACTTGCTACAGGAGTACCAAATGATGGTTCTCATGATATTGTAGTACCTAATAATGAAGGGAATCAAAATAGGGTCATGGTTAAAGGTACAAATAATATCTTTTTCGATATTTCTAACACCAACTTTACAATTGGTTCACCGGTTGTATGTAATGCTACCATACCTGCAGGATTAGTAGCATCAAATGTTGCAACTACAACAGCTACGATAACTTGGAATGCTGTACCTGGCGCGAGCTATGATTTAAGATTTAGAGAAGTAGGGACATCAACTTGGATAACCGAATCAGTTACAGGAATCTCTTCTTCATTATCAGGTCTAACTGCATTGACACAATATGAAGCACAAGTAAGAAGTACATGTTCTGGTGGTGTAACATCAGCTTACAGTGGTTTAGTAAATTTCACTACTATAGATGTCCAATTGAATTATTGTGATTCAGCAAGTACAAATGTTAATGACGAATATATCAGCAGAGTTCAACTAAATACAATTGATAATTCATCTGGTGCACAATTTTATTCAGATTTTACAAATATTTCAACTTCATTGACCAAAGGAACTCAATATTCTGTTACCATTACGCCTACTTGGACAGGTACAGTTTATAGCGAAGGATATTCCGTTTGGATTGATTATAACCGAGATGGAGATTTTTCTGATGCTGGTGAACAGGTTTTCACTCAAGCTCCGACACAGGCAACTCCTGTAAGTGGAAGTTTTATTGTACCCACAAATGCTGTTGAGAATTCTACAAGAATGCGAGTGAAATTAAGTTATAACGCCAATGTTGGGCCTTGTGATTCATTTCAGTATTGGGAAGTTGAAGATTATACGATCATTATACAAGCGGCAGGTCCTGATGAAGAAGCCCCATCTTCTCCTACTGATTTAACAGCTTCAAATACTACAGAAACCAGTACCGATTTGAATTGGACAGCTGCAACTGATAATGTTGGAGTTTCTGATTATGACGTTTATCAGGACGGTGTACAGATTGCAAATGTTATTGGTACGAGTGTACAAGTAACAGGGC
>Ga0228614_1001013_pt1 | contig 13322 bp, 10 predicted proteins | sample 15DmetaG_FD_190531 | JGI IMG/M metagenome (GOLD analysis project Ga0228614, IMG submission 190531) | Seawater microbial communities from Monterey Bay, California, United States - 15D | ecosystem: Environmental > Aquatic > Marine > Coastal | place: USA: California | collected 2016-10-13
GGGGTCGGTGCCTTGAACCCGTCGCTATCCCACGGGAAGTCGGCCTCATTCGCCATGCCATCATCCACCAACATGCGCGCAGCCTGGAGGTAGATATCGGGGCGGTAAACGGATTTTGCGGTATCCATGAACCATTCGTCAGACTTTGGCTCAGCGATTTGGCCCCAACGGCGCATCTGGGTCAGGTACCAGATCGCGTCGGAATAGAACGGGTAGGTCGCGTTGTAGCGGAAGAACACGTTAAAGTCCGGCTGGGGCCGCGTGTCGCCTTTTTCGAATTCAAAGAACCCGGTCATGGAGTTGGCGATCACGTCGTAATCCGCGCCCACGTATTCCGAACGGGACAGGATTTCGACGGCGTCAGGGCGGTTTGCGTTTTCGTTTTCATCCAGCCAGATGGCCGCGCGGATCAGCGCCTTGGTCAACGCAATGGTAGTGTTTGGATTTTCCTCAGAGAATTCCTTGGTGATGCCAAAGACCTTCTCGGGGTTGTTTTTCCACAGCTGATAATCGGTGATGACGGGCACGCCGATGCCTTTGAACACGGCCTGCTGGTTCCACGGCTCACCCACGCAGTAGCCAAAGATCGTGCCGGCTTCCATCGTGGCGGGCATTTGTGGAGGGGGTGTCACGGACAGCAGGACATCTGCGCCGATCTGGCCCGTCACGTCGTCGGGCGAGTAGTAGCCCGGCTCTAACCCCCCGGCGGCGAGCCAGTAGCGCAGTTCGTAGTTGTGGGTCGAAACGGGGAACACCATGCCCATGTTGAAGGGGATGCCTTGGTCCTGATAATCCTCAACCACGGGCTTGAGAGCCGCTGCCGAAATGGGGTGCTGCGGGCGGCCGTCAGCCATGGACGGGATATTGGGGCGCATCTGGTCCCAGATCTCATTTGAGACGGTGATGGCGTTGCCGTTCAAATCCATGGAGAACGGCGTGATGATGTGGGCTTGCGTGCCGTAGCCGATGGTCGCGGCCAATGGCTGGCCCGCCAGCATGTGCGCGCCGTCCAATTGGCCGGAAATGACCCCGTCCAACAGGACCTTCCAGTTGGCCTGCGCCTCTAGGGTGACGAACAGGCCTTCGTCCTCAAAGTAGCCATTTTCATAGGCCACAGCGAGCGGTGCCATGTCCGTTAGCTTAATGAAACCAAACGTTAATTCATCTTTTTCTAACTCAAGGAAATCAGCGGCCGCCGCAGACGCCATGAGCGACGCCGCGATGGAAAGGGAAAGGAGTGACTTCATGGGGCTATGTCCTTTGTCTGTGTCCGTCCGGGAGGAGGCCGGAAATAAAAAAAGCCGCGTGTAAAACGCGACGGGGGAGGATCCGTCGGCTTACAAGCGGCTTTGCTTTATGTTTGTGGCGCCTGCGTCGGGGCCACTGAAACTGTCTACGGACATCGTTGCCCGCGAGTTATTGATGTCAGATGGACCTGATTTGACGCAAGGGTAGCGCGTGAAAGGAGCCAGTTTGTCACGCTGCAATGCAGCATGTGCTTAGAATTTGATCAGTTCTCTGGGGTGAAATCGAAAATTTTATCATCAAAGAAAGCGTCCGGGCCCAAAATCATATGACCGCGGGTTGAGGCGACGGCCGTGGCGTGGCGCATGATTCCTTCGACTTTTTCTGACCCACCCGGAAGGTCCGCACCCACGGGACCCAGAACATCGCGATAGATATCAGAGCGAAAACAAGCCTTTGCGCGCTGGATGCCTTGGGCATCGGCCCCAAGGTGCTGCGCAATCCAAGCCGCCTGCGACCGCCACGGGAAATGTGCGGCCTGCGAATCGAACAATAAGAAGCGGTCCACGTGAGCAGGCGAACGATTTACGCCCGGTGTAATTTGCCCGGTGATTGCGGGATCAATCAATTCTGCAGGAAGGTTAAGATGCTCGCTCCGCGCGAGGATTTCCACCGCCAGCGGCTTGTTGCGCGGGGTGTCCAACCATTTGGCGGCCGCATAGACCGCACGCATCAAGTGCCGAACCTTGGCCGGGTTTTCCGCGACCCAATCGTGCCGCGCGGCCAGCACTTTTTCCGGGGCAAAGGCCCAAATGGCACTGCCCGGCAGGACCAGTTGCGCCACGCCGCGCGCGACGGCCGCACTGCCCCACGGCTCACCCACCCAAAAGGCATCGATAAAACCATCCGCAATGGCGTCGGCCATGCGCGCGGGCGGGACCGTGATAATCTCAACCTTTGGGGAGGGCTGGTTGCGCAGGAAATACTCAAGCAACAACCGGTGCATGGAGTAATGGAACGGCATCCCCACGCGCAATTTGTCAGTCTTGAGCGCGGCCAGCCCCGCCGCAACGCTGCGCGCATCGCCGAAGGTCGCGCCAAGCTGATCTGCGATGGCGTTTGAGACGCCAAAGATCGTCCCGTTCACGGACAAAACCATAAGCGCGTCGATTTCACCGGGCAAACCGCCCAAGCCCAACGACATCGCGATTGGCATGGGCGACAACAGGTGTGCTGCATCCAAATGGCCCAGCGCCAGCATATCGCGCGTTGCGGACCATGACGGTTGCGCGACCAGTTCAAGCGCGATGCCTTCGTCCTCGGCAAAGCCCAGCTCTTTGGCCACAATCAACGGCGCGCAATCGACCAACGGCACGTAGCCACACGTGAGGACCGTCAAGCTCATCCCAACAAATCCGCAGCCGTCACGAGGGCCTGGGCCACATCAATCACCTTGCGCCCCTGATCCATCGCGGTTTTGCGCAGCAGTTGATACGCCTCATCCTCGCTGAGGGCGCGTTGGCGCATGAGGATCCCCTTGGCACGGTCAATCGTTTTGCGATCACCCAGCGCGCGTTTGGCGGCATCCAGCTCCGACTGCATTTGGCGCATGATCTGAAATCGCGCGATGGCCGTTTCGAGCACCGAGCGAATGCGGTTCATCTGCAACCCATCGACGACATAGGCACTGACCCCTGCCGCAAGGGCGGCCTGTGTCAGCCCCTCATCCGTGCGATCCACAAACAGAGCCACAGGGCGTTCGCGGCTTTCGGTGGCGACGGCGATCTGCTCAAGCGTGTCGCGGTCAGGATTGGCCAGATCGATCAACACGATGTCGGGGGTATGGGCCGCGATCTCACGCTCCAGCCGTGAGGTGTTTCCGATGGCCCGCGCGTTGGGCCACCCCGCTTCCACCAGCGCATCAATGATGTTGCGCGCACGCTCCTGATCTTGCTCAACCACCAATATCCGGAGGGTGCGGTCGATCATTTACACCAACACCTCTTGGTACAATTCATCCCGTGTCAACGCGTCGGCGCGTTTGTCGAACACGACCTCGCCCCGGTTCATGACCGTGAATGTCGCCCCAAGATCGAAGGCGAAATCGAAGAACTGCTCCACCAGAACGATGGCCATATCGCCCTGATCGCAGAGGATTTTGATAACGTTGCCGATCTGTTTGATGATGTTGGGCTGAATGCCCTCGGTCGGTTCATCCAGCAGCAAAACGCGTGGCTTTGTGATCAGGGCGCGGGCGATGGCCAACTGCTGTTGCTGACCGCCGGACAGATCACCGCCGCGCCGATCAGTCATTTCCTTGAGGACCGGAAACAAATCATAAATCTGGTCGGGCACGTAGTGTTGCGCCTTGGGCAGGCATGCAAATCCGCTTTCCAAGTTTTCCAGAACGGTCATCATCGGAAAGATTTCGCGCCCCTGTGGGACATAAGCGATGCCCGCGCGCGCGGCGTCAAATGCCGATGGATGGTTCAGCACATCCCCGTCCAGCGCGATGCTGCCATCCGCATAAGGACGCCGCCCGGCAATGGCCTTGAGGAGCGAAGTTTTCCCCACACCGTTGGTGCCCATCACGCAAGTGACCTCGCCCACTTGGGCGCTGAGGTTCACGCCGTGAAGGATTTGGCTTTGCCCGTATTTCAGGGTCAGGTCTTTGATTTCCAGCATCTTATCGTCCCAGATAGACGTCGATAACGTCTTGGTTTTGCGTGACATGATCGAGCGAGCCTTCGGCAAGAACCGAGCCTTGGTGCAGCACGGTGACCTTGCATTCCAACCGCCGCACGAATTCCATATCGTGTTCGACCACGATGACGGCGCGGGTTTTGGCGGCGCGTTTCAACAGATCGGTCGTATGTTCACGCTCGGCCGGGGTCATCCCGGCGGCGGGTTCATCGACCAGTAACAGCCGCGGGTCTTGCGCCAGCAGCATCCCGATTTCGAGCCACTGCTTTTGCCCGTGGCTCAGCGCGCCAGAGGTTTTGTCGAGAACATCGGTTAGCCCGATCTCATCACTGATTTCCAATACGCGGGCCTCAGAATTGTCGGCCTTGCGCTTGAACAACAGGTCAAAGGGACCGCGCGGATTTTTCAGCGCCATCGTGATGTTTTCACGCACGGTCTGTGCCTCAAACACGGTGGGTTTTTGAAATTTGCGCCCGATACCGGCCTGCGCAATCTCGCTTTCGGACATTTTGAGCAGGGATTGAGACATCTCTCCCCAGAGGACTTTGCCCTCATCGGGGCGGGTTTTTCCGGTGACAATATCCATGAACGTCGTCTTGCCCGCACCATTGGGTCCGATCACGGCGCGCAGCTCTGGCTCTCCGATCTGGAGAGAGAGGTTGTTGATCGCCCGGAACCCGTCAAACGTGACCGAGACGCCAGAAACTTCGAGAAGTGAGGCCATTAGACGTCCCCTTTCTTACGCAAGGTGAGCAGGTCAATAAGCCCGCCAATGCCCTTGGGGGCAAACAATGTGACGACGACGAAAGTAAAGCCCAACAAGACCAACCACCAATCCGTCCACTGGATCGTGTAGAACCCAAGGTTGATGTTGGGCGCGCCGCCCCCGGTGAACCACGACGACATAAGCGAGACGACCGCCGCACCGATGACCGCGCCGTAAAGCCGCCCACGCCCGCCAATAGCCACCCAAACCGCCAGATAGATCGACGCAATCGGTGCAATTTCAGCGGGGTTAATGATGCCCGCCTGCGGGTAATAAAGCGCACCCGCAATGCCCGCGACCATCGCCGTGAGGGTGAACACGAACAGTTTGTAGCCTTCGACGTGGTAGCCAAGGAACCGCACGCGCGCCTCATTATCGCGGATGGCGCGGATGACCGAACCGAGCTTGCCGGAGGTGATCCACGCAAACAGCACATATCCCGCGCCCAGCGCAAAGGCCGAGGCCCAGAAGAACCAAAGCGACAGCATGGCTTGGGGTACGTCATCTAGGCCGGGGATGTTTTGCAGCCCCGAAAGCCCGTTGTTGCCCCGCAGCCCCGTGTCGTTCTGAAAGAAGTAGAGCGCGAGCGCCAGCGTCATGGCCTGTGTCAGGATCGACAAGTAAACACCGGTCACGCGGCTACGGAACGCCAGCCAGCCAAAGACCAACGCCAAGAGCCCGGGCACCAGCACCACCGCCAGCAATTGCAGCGTCAGCGAATGGGACAGCGTCCAGATCACCGGAAACTCAGAGGACCCCACCACTCCGAAAATCTGTGTGCCGACGGCTTGTGTGATCTCCTCCGGGGTGGGTGGAATGACCGCCCCCGAGAGGCTTTCGACCACGATATCCTCGGTCCGGGCGTACATCAGCCACATCCCAATCGCGTAGCCCCCGATCCCGAAAAACGCGAAGTGGCCCAACGACAGGATCCCACAGTAGCCCCAGACGACATCCATCGCGATGGCCACGAGGCACAGGCACAGGGTCTTGCCGAGGGTTTTCAGGAATGAGGTTGAGATCACGGCAGAACCCGTCGCCTCGGACATGATTGTCACGACGACTGTGAACACTGCCAAGCCCAGCAAGAACCACAGAACCGACGGGTTTTTTCCAATAAACGTGCGCTCCATCAGTCGTCTCCCGCGGCGCGACCCTTGAGGGCGACAATGCCCCTAGGCCGGAATTGAATGAACAAGATCACCAGAAGGATCATGTAGGTTTGTGCGGCCAGCGTGTTGGACGGGTTGAGCCATTCGATGCCCTTTTGGCCAAAGCCAATCAGCGTGGCCCCTGCAAGCGTGCCCCACACGTTGCCCACGCCGCCCACGACAACGGTCATAAAGCTTTGGACGATGTAGTCCGCGCCCATCTCAGATGTGACTTTGGCGTATAGCCCAATCGCCACCCCCGCGATGCCTGCGATGCCTGAACCAAGGCCAAAGGTCATCATATTAATCCGGTCCGGATTGATGCCCATGCTTGACGCCATTCCGGGGTTTTGGGTGACGGCGCGGACCTCTAGGCCGAGGCGCGTGCGTTTGAGAATAAACAAGATCAGCCCAAGGAAGATGAACGCCAGCACAAAGATCGCGATGCGGATATAGCTGATCTGCACCACATCATTCAGCACCCACGCCCCGGCCAGCCAATCAGGTGACGTTAGAGGGCGGGCCTGTGTGCCAAAGATGTTCTTGGCCAGCTGTTGCAGCGCGATTGAGATACCAAAAGTCGCGAGCAACGTTTCAAGCGGGCGGTGGTACAGATGCCGGATGACCAGCCGCTCCATCAAGACCCCGGCCCCGAATGTGACCGCAAAGGCCAGCGGCAAGGCCACAAGGATCGAAACGGTGTAGTTGGGGATGAACTGCTGCACCACAAAGCCGGTGTAGGCCCCCATCATGATAAATTCACCGTGGGCCATGTTGATGACCTTCATCACGCCGAACGTGATGGCCAGGCCAATCGCGGCGAGGAAAAAGATGGATGCCAGCGACAGCGCGTCAAGCGTCAGGTCGACGAAGGTGGCGCGCCCAACGCGGGCCTCGACCTCGGCCAAGGCGGCCTCGGCAGCGGCGGTCACGGTGGCGTCGTCTTCGTCGTACAGCGTGTAGAAGACATGCGCATCAATGGCTGAATTTCGATAGGCTTCGGTGATCAGTTCAGGCGCGAGATCAGCGGCTGCGAGGGCCGCATAGGCCTGTTCGCGCGCCGGGATCGTGTTGAGTTGAGCAAGGGGAACTCCACCAACGCGGCCTGCATCGATGTTCGCCTCTAGGACGGCACGAATTTCGCTCGCGGTTTGCCGGGGGGGCGCAAGCTTGGCCGCCACCAGTTCGGCATATGCCGCCTCCGGGTCCTGCATGGGATCGCGCAACGCGGCAATGCTGCCTGCGGGTTCCTGTGTTGCGACGCCATCTTTGGTCGTCAGGATTTGGTTCAGCACTGCGCGGGTTTCGACGGAAATATCGCCCGAAAGCCCTTTGATCGCGGCGATACGCTCCGCAGGATCATCCGAGAACCTAGCCGCCAAAAAGTTGACGAGTTGCTCTTTGCGGGCGCGTAAATCGGGGTCGGTTTCCCCCGCGATGGAGGCCCGCAGGGGCGCGAGTTGCTCTGCCGTGCCGCGCCGCGCGATGCTGTCAACGGCCGCTTGGCGGCGCGAAATTTCGGGATCGGACAGCTGGAATTGCACAAGAGCCGTGCCAATCGCCCGGCGCACACCGCCATTGGGGCGCACTTGGGAAAAGGCCTCTTTAGCACCACTGAGGGCTGCGCCGGTATCGACGTCCTTAAGGGTCAGCGTCTCACCTTCGTCCGTGACGATAAAGAACAAACCATCGTCGCGCTGCCAAACGTTGCGTTCAGCCCATTGTTCGAGAAAGGGGGTGGCTTGGGGAAGTCCGGACGCCACAAGGTCATCCAAAACGATGGCGACACCGCGTCGAGAGGGTTTTGCGACCTCATCTACGTGGGTCTGAAGTATACCCTGCAAAGTCTGTGCGTGCGCTGTGAAGCTCCCGCATAAAACAAGCAAAGTTGCAAAAATTAGGCGGCGCATAGAGAGGGGCTTTCCGTTTTTATTGGAAACCCGGGCGCGGTGAAGAGAGGCCGCCGCGCCCGGATCTCAGAGGTGTTTAGTAGTTGGAGGTCAACTGAACGCAGGTTTCAGTTTCGGTGTTGAACATCCCGCACTTCAGCTTTTGCCAGTCGGAGGTCAGGACAGCGGATTCCGGCAAGAAGTCGGTCCACGCATCGCCCGGCACTTCAGCCGTTTGGGAAATGATGTCGAACTGACCATCAGCCGTGATTTCACCAATCAGGACAGGCTTTGCGAGGTGGTGGTTGGGCAGCATCACGGATGTCCCGCCCGTCAGGTTCGGGAATTCTTGGCCATACATCGCCTCACGCACGGCATCGACGTCAGTTGTCCCAGCATCTGTGACCGCGTTCACCCACATGTTGAAGCCGATGTAGTGGGCCTCCATTGGGTCGTTGGTCACACGCTCTTCGCCCGCAAAGGCTTTCCACGCTTTAATGAACTCAGCGTTGACCGGCGTGTCGGCGGATTGGAAGTAGTTCCAGGCCGCGAGGTGACCGACGAGGTTGGTTGTGTCGAGGCCCGACAGCTCTTCCTCCCCTACGGAGAAGGCAACGACAGGAATGTCATCAGCCGAAACGCCCGCAGCCGCCAGTTCTTTGTAAAAACCGATGTTTGCGTCGCCATTGATGGTCGAAATCACGCCGACCTGCTTGCCGTCTTCGCCCAGTGCGACGACGTCGGCCACAATGGTCGCCCAGTCGGAGTGACCGAACGGCGTGTAGTTCACAAAGATATCGCCCTCGGCGATGCCGTTATCCTGTAGGTATTGGTTCAGGATGTTGTTCGTCGTACGGGGATAGACGTAGTCGGTGCCTAGCAGTGCGAATTTCTCAACGCCCAGTTCTTCGAGGAAGTAATCCACCGCAGGGATCGCCTGCTGGTTGGGCGCGGCACCGGTGTAGAAGACGTTTTTCGAGCTTTCCTCACCCTCATACTGGACGGGGTAGAACATCAGGCCGTTCAGTTCCTCTAGCACGGGTAGGGCGGATTTGCGCGACACGGACGTCCAGGAGCCAAAGATCACGTCCACCTCGTTGACGGTCAGCAGCTCACGCGCTTTTTCCGCGAACAGCGGCCAGTCAGAGGCCGGATCGACGACCACGGCTTCGATCTCACATCCCAGCACGCCACCTGCGGCGTTCTGCTTTTCGATGAGCATCAGCATCGTGTCTTTGAGCGTGGTTTCGGAAATCGCCATTGTGCCCGAGAGGGAGTGCAATACACCCACTTTGACAGGGTCTGCGCATTCGGCGTGCGCGGCAGTGGCGGTGAGGGCAATCGCCGACAAAGATGTCAGCAAAGATTTACGAATGGTCAAAGGTCAGTTCCCTATCTGAACTGCGCGCGCAGCCCTCCTGTTGGATGGGCATTTCTGAGACAGCATGCTATCTCGGGCGGGCAGCGTTTAACGTTGTAGCCATGCGGGGGTGTGTATCTGCCAGGATCCCCCCCGTGTGGCGCTCTTCCCACCGCAGCAGCGGGACAGGGAGACCATCCAAAGAAGCGCGCAGAACTGCCACCTTCGGGACGTCATTAAGGGCGCCGGTTGAGGCACATGCCCAAAAGTTCGCCGAATTTCTGTGCATTCGCCTATAATTAAGGCGGCTTGATGTGCTGGTGGTTTTCTGACCTGCCGAGTCGACGTTTTCATCGCACACATCGGGTCGGGCAAACGCTGGATAAGTGGGCGGCGCGTCGTTGACCGGGCGGTGTGGGAATGCAGGCCGATGGATACACTTGATCGGACCGCGGGGCGCGCAGGCGTCGCTGAATGAACGGCAAAATTAAAGCAACCCGGTTGCGCGCAAAGACCAAGAAACAAGGTAACTTCGCTTCTTGCAGTCTCTCTTATTGCCCGCTAAATCATCGCCAGTGGCCGCTGTAGCTCAGATGGTAGAGCACGTCATTCGTAATGATGGGGTCGTAGGTTCGAGTCCTATCAGCGGCACCAATTGAGAAAAATGACCTATATTTGATAGATCATTACACATTCACCCCAATTTTACCCGCTCGGCACATCACCTTTCGATGATCCCTCAGTTCTGAGAATTTCCTGAGCTTGTGGTAACCCTTCATCAGCATAGCGGTGGTCCCTGTCTTCAAGCTTGGATACATCTTAGCACATTGTCCAGTTTTGCCGGACCACGTCAGAGTACCTCAAGAAAATTGAGTGCCTACAATGTACCGTAGTCTGTGACTCAAACGCTTCACACCACACTACCCTTCAATCCTAATGACCCACCGAACCAAGATTATTAAATGCCTACCCGAAGGTGTCGCAAAACCTTTACATTTGAACGGTACGCCGGGTGGCTAAAATAAACATTGGACTGCCAACATGGCTCAAATCACAGCACTCAACCGCACCGCCGCTTCGTCCCTTTGTTTTGGGTGCATGCAGTTTGGCGGCACCGCGACGCAAGAGAACAGCCAGGCAATGTATGAAGCCTGTCGCGAAAGTGAGGTCAACTTTTTCGACACCGCTCACGCCTACACCGGGGGCACTTCCGAGACTCTACTTGGCGCGTTTGCTGCACAAGAACGAGACGCGCTCCTCATTGCGACCAAAGTCGCCTATGTAGGTGGCAGTGGGCGTACCAACATTTTACGGACATTCGATGAAAGCAGGAAGCGGCTTGGCTTTGACATGGTCGACATCCTGTACTTGCACCGTTGGGATCCGGATACACCACTCGAGGAGACCTTTGGCACCCTTACAGAGCTGCAACATACAGGAAAAATTCGATATATTGGCGTCTCAAACTTTTCCGCGTGGCAGGTGATGAAGGCCCAGGCTGTTGCTGAACAGCTTGGTTCACGGATCGACATTATTCAACCGATGTATTCGCTCGTAAAACGACAGGCTGAAGTCGAACTCTTGCCCATGGCCTCAGCTGAAGGAATAGCGGTTGCTGCATACTCACCGCTTGGCGGAGGACTACTGACCGGTAAGTACCACCGCGGCGAAACGGGTCGACTGTCCACCGATCAACGATATGGGGCTCGTTACGGGCAGGATTGGATGCGCCACACAGCATCAGCTTTACTAGATGTGTCCGCACGACTTAATGTCACCCCAGCGACACTCGCGGTGGCGTGGGTCAGACGTCACTCTGCTATTACGGCTCCAATTATCAGCGCGCGCAATGTAGATCAGTTGCGTCCATCACTTGCCGCACAATCGCTCCGATTATCCGACGAGGACTATGCCGTAATCGAGGGGCTTTCGCCACGACCAGCACCTGCAACGGATCGATTGGAGGAGGCCGCGAGCTAGGCAGGCTCTTGCGGCGTAGCTTCCCAGTATTCCCCCATTGCGACAATACATGATGTCCCATTGGTGTAGTTTTGCACGATCAACCAGTCGCCATTACTTGGTGTAATCCAGATTTCGACCAAAGTTTCTGGGTCGCGCAGCCCGGTCCCTTGACGCTCCGCGCCCATAACCTTGCTCAGCGTATGGCTCAGACGAAGACTGTCCTCGCAGGTCACATCCGCTAAGCGCGCGTTGCCTTCCAAAGGCAATCCGAGCACGAGCATAAACAAACAGATTTTCCAAAACGACATACGAACAGTCTACCTACTTTCAGAGCAAATGTAACAGTTTTGTGACGTCCTGTGGATAACTTTGCAAGAACCACGTGCCTTCAGCAGTGTCATATTTCGTTTAAATTTCTGTAAAGAAACTGTTTCAAATTCGTCACAAAGCCGTCGCTTTGACGCTCTAGGCGGTGTCCCAACGATGGGGGCAACATGCTTGAGATTTCACAGCTGACCAAACGGTTCGGGACCAAAACCGCAGTCGATGCGGCCAATATTTTTGTAGACCAACCGGCAATGATCGGGATCATCGGTCGCTCTGGTGCCGGAAAGTCCACGCTTTTGCGCATGTTGAACCGGCTCAGCGACGCATCTGATGGATCGGTCATATTTGAGGGTGAGGATATCACCACACTCAAAGGCGCTGCTCGGCGCGATTGGCAGTCTCGCTGCGCAATGATCTTTCAGCAGTTCAACCTCGTGCCGCGGCTAGACGTTGTCTCGAACGTGCTACACGGAACCCTGAACAAGCGTTCAACCCTGGCAACACTCTTCAGTCTCTATCCGCAGGCCGACATTCACAAAGCGATCGAGATCCTGGATCGTCTCGGTATCGCCGAGCAGGCCCCCAAACGCGCCGAAGCATTGTCCGGTGGACAACAGCAGCGCGTGGCCATTGCCCGGGCACTTATGCAGGACCCAAAAATTATCCTAGCCGATGAGCCGATCGCCTCGCTGGACCCCATGAATGCGCAAGTCGTGATGCAAGCTTTGCGCAAAATTCATGAAGAAGACGGTCGGATGGTTATTGCTAACCTCCACACGCTTGATACGGCGCGTCGCTATTGTGACCGCGTAATTGGAATGCGGGATGGCCGTATCGTGTTTGACGGCACGCCCGAGCAACTGACGACCGGTGTGGCACGCGACATTTACGGAGCAGGTGCTGATTTTTCCGAAGCGGCTACTTCAACCGAAATCGAAACGCTGGACAGGCAGGCCGTCCCTGCCTGAGCCAGTTCCCCCCTGCAATAACGCGGGGATCATTATCCATCCCATGGAGAGACAAATGACGAAGACCATCGCACTGGCCCTTGCTGCCACGACCGCGCTAAGCACTGGCGCTTTTGCCCAAGACATCACCGAATTCCGCATCGGTATCCTAGGCGGTGAAAATGCCCAAGACCGGATGAATTCCTATCAATGTCTTGCGGATTACACGACCGAGGCACTTGGCGTAGAAACCAAACTATTCGCACCTGCCGATTACAACGGCGTTATCCAAGGCCTGCTCGGCGGCACAATCGACATGGCATGGCTCGGCGCCTCTGCTTATGCTGCGACCTACCTTCAAGACCCCGAAGCAGTTGAACCAGTCCTTATCAAGGTTAACGTTGACGGCTCGGTTGGCTACCACTCCATCGGCTTTGCCCGCGCGGACAGTGGCGTTGCATCCTTGGACGACATGGAAGGCAAAGTGTTTGGCTTTGGCGATCCAAACTCCACTTCTGGCTATCTGATCCCATCCATCGAGATCCCTCAGTACAAAGATGGCCTAACCATGGAGAGCGGTGAGTATTTCGGTGAAGTGAAATTCACTGGCGGCCACGAGCAAACCATTGTTGCCGTTGCTAATGGTGATATCGACGGTGGCGTGACTTGGGCTGACGGCCAAGGAAACTGGGAAGACGGTTACAACTCTGGCGCGCTGCGCAAGGCGGTTGATGCGGGTTTGATCGACATGAACAATCTCGTGCAAATCTGGAAATCCAAAGTGATCCCAGAAGGTCCTGTTGTTTTGCGCAAAGCGTTGCCTGCTGACGTGCGCGCCACAATGACCGAGCTGGTTGATGGCCTCCATGAGCGTGACGAAGAATGCGCCTACGGCGTTGCCGCCGGCGAAACGCTCGGCTTTCAGCCAGTTACCCATGATATGTACGTCTCCATCGTGGAAGCGCGTAAATC
>Ga0228614_1001015_pt1 | contig 13286 bp, 21 predicted proteins | sample 15DmetaG_FD_190531 | JGI IMG/M metagenome (GOLD analysis project Ga0228614, IMG submission 190531) | Seawater microbial communities from Monterey Bay, California, United States - 15D | ecosystem: Environmental > Aquatic > Marine > Coastal | place: USA: California | collected 2016-10-13
AAATTAACTTGAAGTCCTAGACCATTAGTTTTTAACCAAGTACCTGTAGTATCACCTGCAATAGTTACAGATTTTTTTTCCCATGTGTCAGCACTAGATATAGTATAAGTAAATGGATAGTTTCTATCTTCTGCACCATTAAGTAATGCACCACCAAATGTTCCTGTTAATGAACTACGAATCCAAAAAGATATAGTTATTGTTTGTGCATCTGAAGTTCCATACTCTAAATCTGCTACATTATAACCTTCAATATATTGCATAAATAAAAATAATTCACCTGCTGCTACTGTATGTGCAGAGGTAGATGTAATTGCAACTGAATTTGAAAACCCAACAGGTGCAGTTGATGATTGTTGAAGTGTAAATTTTCCAGCTGCATTTTGATAAGCTCTATATCTATCTAATGTATATGTCCCTGCTGTTGGAGTTACACTAGCACCACCATTTCTTTGGTCAATAACCATATCACCATTAATAATTTTATTTTTACCTGCTTGTGAAGTAATAGCACTACCACTTGCATTTTGTAATCCACTAGATGTTATTTTAGCTTTTGTAGTACCACCTGATTGCAGTTCTAAATCACCACTTGTATCAGAAGTTAGCTTTAATCCGTTACTTGTATCTGCATTAATTATTGTAGCCATATTATAATACCACCCATCTTTGTCCAGTAGGAACAGTGACTGTTATTCCACTAGCAACAGTTACAGGTGATACTGACATTGCGTTGTAACCTGTAGGCACTGTGTAGTTAGTTCCTATTGTTGAATTATTTATAAACATACCATTGGTTGCACCTAATTGTGGTGCGTTACCTGTATTGGTACTATCTTGAACTACAGCTTTTTCAGCAGGATAAGTACAAAAGACATCACTTGTACCAGCTAAAGTAATTTTACTGCCACTATTGCTAGATTCTAATACAGTATCCCTAGACAAAGTTGTGCCTGAAGCTGTATAAGTTCCCAAACCTACTTCGTAATTGTTACCACTTTTAATAGCGTAGTAAGTTGTATTTGCATTACCTATAGCAGCAAAAGATTGAAAACCTGCACTTGCTCCAGCTAATGTGACTGTGCCTGTACCTGTTGTCGTAGTGGTTTCTTTTACTCTATCTTTTACAATAAGAGCCATGATTTATCCTTATGCTAATGCTACAGTTAAATTGCCTGTAGTTATTTTAAATATATCACCTGCATCAACAGTTTTAGTAGCATCTAGTGCTGTGTGATATAACATATTGCCACCAGTAGAAGCATCCCATAATCCTATCCATCCAACTACACCCCATGTACCTGTAGCTGTTGGAAAAGTTATATCTGCATCTGAAGCAACCAAACCTGATGTGCCTGAAGCAGTAGCAAAAGAAGAAGCAGTCCTAGCGTAAGAGCCACCAGAAACTTCTGTTCCAGTTCCAGCATCTGTTGGGTTTGCTGTGTGTAATGATACATATGGATTGTTTACTGCTGTAAAAGCAGTTCCATTAAGTGTTAAGTTAAGAAGTTTGACTTCTAAATAATCCGACATTTCAGCCATAATAATTTACCTCGTTGAGTTAGTTATAGTAAGTGGTTGAGCAGGGTATTCAGATTCGTCATCACTTTTGCGTAAAGCTGTAACTCCTCTATCATACATACTTGCCCATGTTGCAAGTCTTTCATCATTCATCAAATATGGTTCAGCTTCACCTAGTGCTGCGTAAAGTAATAAATCAGGTGTGTTAGCTAACCAAAGGTTAGATGAATTAGTATCGCTTAAATAATCTGGTTGATGAAAGTAAACCATTTGAAGCGTGTAAACACCATCAGGAATTGGAGCAAATTGAAACTCTGCACCCAATAGTGTATAGCGATTAGGTAATCCAGAAGTAGATGAATGAGCATTTCTAAAGAAATTACTTGTAGACAAAAACTTAATTGTCTGTGGTGGATTACCTTGTAAGTGTAAATCTTTCATAGCTACAAAATCAGAAGGCAAAGATACAGTAGCATCACCTGCTGTAGTAGATGCAACAGCAACTTTAATTAATTGTCTTATGCGTAAGTCTCTGACAAGTCTATCTTCAGCTAATCTTATAAACTCTGGTATCTGGGTTGTTAAATCAGAACGAGCTAAATAATCAGCTATAGTCGCTTGTAGCGTTGTGTAATCTGTAAAAAATGCCATTTAGATTCTGCCCTGTTTTGTTCTAAAAAATCTATTGTCTGGGTCGTTTAACCATTCTTTAAACTTCTTTTGGTCTAATACATGAAATCCTCTCATGATGCCTTTTTGGTTTAATTTATCAATAACAGTCATAGGAATGGATGCTATCTTATTATCAAATATCTCATTACCCCAAGATGTACTAGCTTGGTTATATTCTTGTTTGTTTTTTTCTACAATATCAGTTACATCTTGTGCAACCTCTATAACAGAACCATTGTCTGTGTCGTGTTTTTTTGCTTTTCTAAATTGTTTGTTTTTTAATTGGTCGTTATATTTTCCCATATCAATCCTTATGATACTGCCCACCGAAGTGGGCATATATCAATTAGTATTAAGCTACTAATAAGTCAGCAACGATACCATGTGCTTTCTCGTTAGATACTTGCAGAGTGTACTCTGTAAGCATTTGATGTTTCTCACTATCACCAGATTTAGCCAAAAGATTTGACTCAAATGGTCGTAGTGTAGCAATAGATGCCATAGTTGGGTCAAGCACTAGAGCTTGTTCACCTGTACCAGCTCCTGTGTCTGGAGTCATAAATCTGTCAGGTACAACAGATAAAGTACCAAAGTCTGACATATAAACATCAGCAGCACCTACAATAGTAGTTTGCTTATCTGATGGAGCCATGTAACGCTGTGCTGCAATACCTGCAAATCCTGATACTGCTTGTTTTTGTGTAGGTGGAACAACCAATAAAGTTGGGTTACCACCTTGTTCAAAAACTTTTTTAACACATTCTTTTAGTTTATCTTCGCCAAAAGCTAAAGGAGTTCCTTTAGTACGAGTAGCAGTTCCGTTACCACCTACAGGACCTGCTGGAGAACCTGCTGTAGCTTCTGTGACATAGTTAGTTAATAACCATGTTTGGATAGAACCAAGTAATCTTGCTGTTGAAGCATTACCTGCACTTTGAGCTACATTACCAAGAATGGTTTTTTCCATATCTCGTTTTAGCTCTTGTCCTGCTTTAGCTAATTGATAAGCTGTTTCTGTCTTACGACCTGCTTTATCAACTGCATCAAGAGTACCAGAAATATGTACTGTTTTACCTTGAATTTGTGTTCTGTTACCTACACGAACTGTAGGAGTATCAGAAGCACCTGAAGCATCAGCACCCTCTACAAGACCACCTGCACTAGCTGCTGCTAATGTATCAGTTTGCCATTCGTGGTATGTTGCTGTTGCTTTTGTTTTACCAATAGATGAAACTACTGGTGTTTCTGTTGGTGCAATGTTGAAGATAGTATTGCTTAAATCTTCTCTTTGACCAATCGCTGTATAAGTTCTAAATTCTGCCATTGTTTTTCCTTAAATAAAGTTTTCAAAAATAGCTGCTGCATCTCTGGCTGAACCAGTTTGCTGTAGCCGTTTCATTTGTTTTTTCTGTATATCGGTTACATTCTGCTTTACTTTAGCTCCAGACTTTACAGTCTTTGGTGCTTTAGCGACTTTTTTCTTAACACCAGCTTTACCTGCCATTAATTTGTCGTACTGTGCTGCTTTATGTAATACCAATACATGGCGAGAGTCATAGACTTGTGATAATTCCTCGTCTGTGAAACCAACCTTTTTTCCGTAGCTACGAATGTCGTTTCTGACTTGTTCGCCTTTCGTTTTGTCTGAAAACTCTGGTAAGGATTCTGCTAGTTTAATTTGTTCCTGTTCTACAAACTTTTGCATTTGTGCTTGAGATTCCGTTTGTTGCTCTTGAGCAAGACGAGCTCTTTCAGCTTGTATAGTTTGTAATTGTTCTTTTTTTTCGGTCATTTCTGCGACCTTAACTGCATATCCTACTGGGTCGTTCTCTTTCATTGCTGCTAATTCTGCTGGATTGTCATTTTGTCCATTTAAGAATTGTTCTATTGCTTGTAGCTTTGATGAGTAATCATCTCTAACTTTTCTAGCTTCAATAATAGCTTTAGCTTCCTGCTCAATGACTTTACGCTGTTCGGCTACTTCTTGAGTCTTTTTAGTATAATCAGAGCCGAGTTGATAAGATTTCTTTAGCTCATCAAGGGTAACTTCTTTTTCTTCACCTGCTGCTTTAATGGTGAAAGTTTGTTCTTCCTCAACTACTTCAGGTTCTTCAACTTCGGATTCTTCTTCAGCTTCAACTTCTTCTTCGGCTTCGGCTTCTACTTCTTCTTCCACCTCTGGTTCAGTTTCTTCTTCAGTTTCCTCTACTTCTTCTACTTCTTCGGTTTGTTCTTCTACAACTTCTGGTTGTTCCTGTGTGGAGTCCTCTGGTGCAGATAACATACCTTCAATAGCTGAAGCTGCATCTGTTACTGTTAGATTTCCACTTTCCGTTGTATCGGAAGTCATGGTGTCATCACTCATTTTATTTCCTTATGCCATCTCGGTGTGGCTATCCCATACAGGCTAAATGCCTATATTATTTTCCATGCCTTGTCTTTAATCTCATCATCTTTTGCGATAGATTCAAAACGAGCCATGAGTTCGTTAATAGTTCTGATTCTGACATAAGCTGCTTCTCTTACACTTGATTCATCATCATCAGAGTTAATAATTAGGTCTGTTAATTCTTTTTTCATTGCTTCTACTTCGTCTAGTAATTCTTGGCTTTGTAGAAGGTTTCTAAATGCTTCTGATTTGTTCATAGTTTAGGTGTTGTTATATTTTGTATTTTTTCTAAAGAATTTATAATTTCTGAAGTTTTGCTTATATCTGTTTTCTGTTTGTCGTTAGCTGACTTTTGTGCTAATTCTAACTCACGCAATGCCATCTCTTTTTCAAACTCCATTTTTTCTTGCTGAAGTTCTAACATTTCTTTCTGCATTTTAAGTTCTGTTTGCTGTTTCTCTAATTCTAGTTTAGCCATTTGCTCTTGCATCTTCATCTGTGCTTTTTCTCTTTCTACTTCTGCTAAAATCATTGCAGCTTTAGTATTACTATCTTCTTGTTTAGGAGCTTGGGCAGCAGCTTGAGCCATTTGCATTGCTTGTTCTTCTGATATTTCCATTAAGAACTGACTATCATCTTTGAACCCAGCCATATTAACAAACCTTGCTAGTGTATCTCTGTATTGTTTAATATTAACTAACGGGTTGTTTAAACCATATCCTTTAATTACTTCTTCTTGTTTAGCAAGAATCATTTGCATAGTTGCTAGTTGTTCTTGTTTACCACCTGTACCTAATCCAACATTTACAGTAATGTTATATTCTGTGTCCCATTCTCTAGGATTCATAGGAACAAAAGAGTTGTTAATTTTAATTATTCTTTCTTTGTCTTGATACTTACAGACTAATGCCAAAATACCTCTAAACAATGTACTTACACCTGTGTCTGCAAATACACGAGCTATTAACTCTAACTTACCTTGTGATGCAGATGTCATAGCACTAACTGCTGTAGCTGTAACATTTTGTAAAAGATTAGGGTCAAGACCTTGTTGTGCATCTGACACACCGCTTCGTTTTGCTTGAATACCATCTAGGTATTCCAACATAGGAAATGATTGTGCTGCACTACTTTGTACTGTCATAGGTACTAACGCATTAGGGTTCTTAATACGAATAACACCACCTGCTGTAGATGTTAGTAAGTCATCAAGATTAACCTGTCCCTCTACTGCTCCTACACGATAGTTGTTAGTTAAGTATAAGTTATCTAGCATTTGTCTAGTAACTGTAGACTTAATTAATTGTAGGTCTATTGCTCTGTCTGCTAAAGATTGTCCAAAAAATTTATGTGGGATTGGAATAGGACAAACACTGTGAAAAGGAACATAATCACATTCCTCACTCATTAATACCTCATTACCTGCATAGCAAACTCTGTGAAGCTCTGCTATACCATCTTTATCTAAATCTGTTTTTACATAACACTCGTAATATTCAACCAATTCCATTGATTCATCATTAGAGTCATTAGTATTAAAAGGTTGCTCACCTGCACCATATCTCGCTACCCTCTCTGGTGTAAAATCTAATGTATCACCCATAGGTAATGTTTCAACAACTTTTGGGTCATACCCCATTGCTATTAAATCTGAACGAGTTACTAAACTTCTTTGTGCTACAAAATCAGAATCTTCTATTGTTGTTGCTCTTTTATCAATTAAAAATTCTTCTGGAGCTACATTTTCTATTTTTATTTTAGAGTAATCTTTTGTGCGTTTACATTTTATATTGTAGTAAATATTTACAATAGGTGGTACTTCCATCATAACTGGCTCACCTACTTCGTTCATCATAGGCTGACCTGTCATTGGGTCTACTGCTGGTTGTGGGTTTTGCTCTATAACTTCTTCTACTTCTTCTTGCTCAACGATTTCTACTTCCTCGTCTTGCATAATCATAGTTAATTCATCTTCAGTCAGATTTTGATACTTTTCTGTTGTTGTGTTTTTCTTATCATTCCAATAGGCTTTTACAACACCTACTTTTTGCAACAGTGCATCTTTAAACCAATCGTGCATGATTTCAAAGCCATTGTTGTCTTTGTAGAATATATGATTAGCATAGGCAGTCATTTGTTCTGCTAAAGCACCATCACCTTGATTAACTGGCTCAAACTCTACAGCTTTATTACTGCTAGTAAAGACTTTCATAATTTGTGGTAATGCACCATCTACTACTTCAGCAACTTCACCAGTCACTATTTGTGAGCGACCTTCTACTTCATTGCCGTAAGGTTCACGCAAGTAATATTCCAATGCTGTTTGTCTGTCTTGAGATGTTTCAGTCTCTATAAAACCTAATGAGTCGTTAATATGCGAATCTATTAGGTTAGCAAGTTCTACATTATCTTCCTTGCTATTCATATTTTCTTTATCGTATGCCATTTATACTATCCATGAAGTGTTTATCTCTAGTGGTTTTGTCCATGCTTCCATAGGAGACTCATCCATACCGACTGCTAGGTATCTAAACGCATCTGATGCGTGTGATGCCCAGTCATGAAAAGGTCTGTCATGAAATACATTTCTTTTTTCATCAAATACTCTACGATAGTTTCGTAGTGCATCTAATCCTTGTTTTGTTTTATCTTTATCAAACCAGCAGCGTGGTAATATTTGTCTTGCTGCTGCAATACCATCCATAACTGATAACTTGGTTGCAACTGTGATGTTTAAACCTGCTTCTTCTAACATCTCTTTTCTTGACTTACCTGTGCCTAGCTCTCTTACAGCGACATCATGCGGCAGTATGTGTGTTGCGTACATATAGTCATGTTCTCGCAGCCAATTTACATAGTAATCAAGACCAACACCATGATTTTCTACAAAATCTATGAGTCTTATTTCTTTGTTGACTACTTGTGCTACCCATATGCTAGTAGAGTCTGACATACCTAAATCCCAGCCAGTATATGTCCTTGCTAGTTCGTCTTTAGAAATATCTATGATTTTGTTTTGTTCTTCTAGGTCATTAATAATAGATGAATAGTAAGCACCTTCTACTGGAGCATTAAAACTACACTCAAACTCCTGCATATACTTGTCATCACCCATTTCTGCTTTAGCAGCGAGTAATTCGTCTTTATCTACAATCTTTGTTTCAGATGATTTAAATTCTAATAGTTCCCAACCCTCACTTCTTGACCCTCTATCTCTCAAGTCTTTAAAGTGATTCTGTCCTTTCGGTGTACCCATTGCTACGCAGTAGCCGAGTCGGTCTGCTAGTGCAGGTCTGACAATCTCTGTGAATAGTGTAGGATTGATGTTCCCAATTTCATCAAGAACGCACCCATCTAGGTAGATTCCACGCAGACTGTCAGGATTATCTGCTCCATACAAGTTTATCCTTCTACCCATAAAGTCTACACGCAGTTCAGCAATGTTGGCTTTAGCTTCTAATGGTCTTGTATATTCTAGCAGGTAGTCCCATGCAATTCTTTTTGCTTGATTGTATGTTGGTGCTACATAAGCAAATCTAGGATTAGGTTTATCACAGTTCAAAGCACTATGTATCAGTTGGTTAATAGCACAAACTGTCTTACCCATCCGCCTATGAGCAACCACGACACTAAAACGATTGTTTTTAACCATCTTGTGTATTTCTTTTTGTGGTGCTCTTGGTATATAGCCTGTTGTTATTTGTTTAGCCATCTTATTGTAACTCTCTTACGAGGTCGTTACCCTATTTAAATTGTTTTAAATACTCTATTGCCTTTTTCATTATCTTTACATTGTCTCTAAATTGACCTAAACCACTATTACAATACTGACATAATAACTTTCTTACTGTTTTTGTTGTATGACAGTGGTCTACATATAACTTGGTGTCATCATTGTGACTACCACATAAATAACATTTATGTTTTTGTTTTTTTAGCATAGCATTGTAATCATCTAATGTAATGCCGTATCTATCTTTGTAATTTTTGTTGCGTATCTTGTCGGGATTATTAGCCCTCCAGATTTTACTGATTAATTTATTTCTTGCTGCCCTACTTAACACTTCCATCTAGCCCGTGCTGCTTTTCCACGCTCACCTGTCCAGCTCTTACTTCTGGCACAGAAGGACTTTCTTCTCTTTGCTGCCTTACTACCTGCTTTAACCTTGCCTGTAACTGGTGCTTTTAACTTGCTGCCAGTAGCACGATTATATTTAGCTCTACCTTTTGCCGTTAGTCCTGCACCCTGTTTAACAGAACGCTTTTCACCTCTACCTACAGATAGATTTACTTTTTTCTTTGCTGCCATTATGCTTTAGCTTTAGCCTTTTTTTTAGCCTTTCTTTTTGCTTTATTTTTTTTAGAATTAGGAAAACCTTTTTGCATTTCTTTGTATGCTTTAGCTGAAATAGTAGATTTCTTTTTACTTCTGCTTGTTCCTGCTTTCTTTTTCTTATTTATATTCGCATATAAGCTCATACACAGTCTCCTATAGATTCAAACCATCTACGCATTTCTTCTTGCCTTTCCTCATTACTTTTTTCTTTTTTCCGTACTTCATTACTTTCATTTTCATCACACATTCTCCACTTGTTCACATTTCTGTATGCGTAAACATCCTACATCAATAATAAAAAAGTTAAAATATTTTTTGTTTTTAGAATCATCCATCTTCATATCTTGATACCATTCAAAACCAAAGTGACATCCTGCAAACCAGTGCCATGACCACATATTTATCTCATCCTTTGTAATTGTTGTAATAATAAGTTTAATTCTTCTTGGCTCATAGGAGTTCCAGCAGAAGCACCATCTATGTCTATAGGCATACTTATTGGTTCTTCTTGTCGTAAATTAGGGTATGATTGATTTCTTAAATTAATAAAATTATTTATATCAGAATTAAGCATCCTTTTTTTATTAATTACTTCAGGCTGAAAATCACTTCCCATAGCTCCTTTTCTTTTTAACAATTCTATTTCCCTTAACATATCTAACTCTTTGTTAGCTACATTGCCAAAAGCACCTATTGCTGCCCCAGTCATTGGGTTGTTGGCAGCAATAATTTGCATAAGTTTGTTTAAGTCAATTTCGTTATTCATAATACTTCCTAATTTAGTTATTATAGAGACTGTCTAGAGGTGCTCTAGAGGTAGTCTAGAGGGTGTCTATAACAGATAAGATAAGAATAGATAAGATATATAGTGTGTTTTTAAAAAAAAATAATTTTGGGTACTGGGGTTTATTATTCTATTCCTGTTACTACTTTGATATTAATGGGTGCACCCCCTTCTCCAGTTAATTCTGTGGTATTTTTTTCAGACCACTGTGCTCTTGTCTTTAACCAGAACATCATAGAGGCAGTATCACCTTGTTTAGCTTTCTCAAACAATGTTCCAGCAATGATTGCATTGCTTTCTATCCTACCCTTGTCTAGTTCTTCCCGATAATACTTTGTCAATGTATCTTCAGAGAATCCTAACACTGTCGCGATATCTTCATACCTAGTTCCTACTTTAGATAATTCATAGACCTCATTTCGGGTGGTCGCTAAAACTTGGTGTCGGGGTCTCCCTGCCTTTTTTTTAGGCAATTGCTCCGAATCCCTTGCTATCACTGGCTTTGAGACTTCCTCACCTGTGGATAAGTCTGGCTCTAGAACCTGTAAGTTATTGATATCATTGAATTTATTCATATTGTTATGTTTGATTGGTTGTGGATAACTATTCGCAGTTCTTAACATCTGCTTAAATATTAGGCACAATGTTTAAACGGCTTGTTTTAAGCTCTTGTAAGCGATTAAATAACATAAGGTAGGCTATCCCCTTACCATGTCATAGAACGGCTTATAATGAGCCTTCTAGATAGCTTTATGAGCCTGTATTATTACCTTTATCCGCTTATATCACCGCTAAATATAACAAAGCCCTATAAAGCCTGTAAATACAAGCGTTTAAGATTGTCTAGTTAGATTGATATTAAAGAGGTTGGAGGCTTAATTGCCATCAATTATAACATCATTTTAAGTTATCCACAATTAATCCACATGATTAATTTTTAAGCACAATAACCACAATTTAAAAAGGGTTAAACCAGTAGACAAAAAAAAGCCCCTAAAAAGGGGCTTGATTATTTGGGGTTGTTTAAACTATGCAATTTCCATTTCATCACCGCAATGGGTAGGATATCCAAAATTATTTATAGCACCGCTTGAAGCTCGGCAAATGAAACCGCAATGCTGACATTCAAGTTTTAACAGCCTTGTAGTTTGTTTAGTTCTGCCGTCAAAATTAACTTTATTATGCGGATATTTGCCAATTTCAGAAACCCATTTTTTTATTTTTTCGGCTAGTTCGGGGCTTTCTGTTGTCGCTGTCATTTTACCTTCAAGCCCAACCGCCAACGCTATAGCTCTGAACTCTTTGCCATGCGGTTTGACATCATTGCCATATAAATGCCGTTGGATAGCATGAACCATTTCATGTATCAGAACCCCCACGACTGTGATTTCATCTTCTAGAACGGGGCTTATTAATAACTCATGATTGGCATTTTTATTCCATTCTGTCGGCAAGTGTTGCCCGATAGCGTTGAATTTTTTTGATTTTCTCATGCCGACCATAACAGAGCAAGACGCTTTCAATTTGTCTCTGATATCTGAAATTTTAAAACCAGCTTCATCAAATAATGGAACGCTTTTATCTATCATAAGATTAAGCCAAGTTTCGCGATTTATATTTTTGTTTTCTATTTTCATTTTATTTTCCTTTTTAAATGGGCGGTATTTAACCGCCCTGATTAATTAAATTACTTGCTAACAAATCTGAATATTTCAGAGCTTGAACCGCCCATGAAATTAATCATTCTATTTATTTGATTTATCTCTTTTGCTGACATACTTTTATTTTTTCTGATTTCATACAAAGCAAAATTTAATAAACCCTGTTGCTCTTTGTTTAGATTGTAAGTCGCTTGTTTTAATTCTTTATTCATTTTAGTTTCCTTTTTAAAGTTATGAAACCGCGTTTTTCGCTGTTTCTGAAATGTATTTTATAGCATTGTTTAAACATGTCAAATATTATTTACAATTAATTAAAGTTTTTTTCTAATATATATAAGGCGGTTTTTTTTGTCTTTTTTACCTGATTTTAGACAATATCAGCAAATCAATTTAAAGAGCCTTTTTAAGCCCATATGACAATTTAGGCTTACTTTGATGTAATGGTATTCTGTCAACCTTAAAAAGCCCATAGAGAGCCATTCTGAAAGCCCTTTCAAATCCCTTGATATCAGAGCGTTTCAAAGCATTACTACAATTTGCTTAACATCTGCTTAATTTTTATACAATATTGCTTGTGGATGAATTAACATAAAGTTATCCACAACTTATCCACAGAAAAATAAAATTGCTTAAAAAATAGGCACAAAAAAATAATGATGTTTAAACAGAAAAATAAAAGAAAAAAATAAGAAGCGTTTAAACAGAAAAATAAAATAAAAAAAAGCCCCGAAAAAATCAGGGCTTAAAAAATAAAACTAAAAAACTAATATATAGGATTTACAATGTTTAATAATTTTCGTTCAATCCTTTCATAAAATTTTAATTCATTCTCTAACATTGTAAAATGTTCGGGATTAAATAAAGTTTTTAATAAAAAATCATTACTTAAAAAATAATTGTCTTGTCTCCTAATTTCAGTTTTTAATTCATAAATATAATTTTCAACATCTTTTAAAGTTTTCATGTTTAAACACTCCTTTTAGTAACATAATTTAATTCTTTTATCATGGTTAAAGGCTTAACCATATCAGAATAATAACGCTCTATATCCGACCAACACGATTCATACATATTGCAATTTTCAATCTCGCCTGTATCGTCTATAACTTCAACGGGTAAAAATTGAGGGGCTGAAGGGTTATTTTTAATAAAGTTTTTAATTAACATTTTTTGTTTATTATTTAATTTTCTCATGTTTAAACTCCCTCGTAGTTTCTGCACTCATCAGCAACAGACTTGTAAGTCTCACCGCCTAGATTTGCATTTTTATAGTTATTATCTGACCAATGGTCAAGTTCATGAGCGTTCATATTTTCAGTATTAATAAAAATTTCATTGCCATTTTCAGGGTTACTCCAACACGCCTGTATTTTAGGCTCGTTAAAGTCGCTTATAAATAATGAGTATGGCTCGTTTTCTGACCAGATATAAGTGTTTCCATGAATAGTATTGTAACCAATACTGCCATAACCTGTTAAATCCCAATCAAGCCTGACCGCTTCTTTTATTAAATCCGCAGTATGTAATAATTGTTTTTTGCTAAAAGTGTTGATTTTTTCAAGTTCCATTTTGTTTTCCTTTTTAAAATTTAAATAACGCGTGTCATACGCGTAAGGGTATTTTAACTTATGTCAATCATAATTGTAAGTATTTATTGATTTGTTTTACTTATCACCAATTAAAGCGTTTAAACATTATTATATATTTGATAAAGTGAGTTGATTTTTAACAAAAAAATAGGGAGCGTTTAAACTCCCTACTAAAAAACTATTTAATCCAAAAAGGAATTAAAGGAAAAAATAATTTTTTAAAAAATAAAACTATAAAAACTAAAACTTGAAATTAAAAAAAATAAAACTAAAAAATAATCAAAAAAATTCATAACAAATAATCGTGGAAAAAACTCCCACTAAAAAAAATAAA
>Ga0228614_1001021_pt1 | contig 13175 bp, 16 predicted proteins | sample 15DmetaG_FD_190531 | JGI IMG/M metagenome (GOLD analysis project Ga0228614, IMG submission 190531) | Seawater microbial communities from Monterey Bay, California, United States - 15D | ecosystem: Environmental > Aquatic > Marine > Coastal | place: USA: California | collected 2016-10-13
TATTTACCTAAATATAATGAATAAGAAAGATTATTCGCTTGTGCGATTCGAGAAATCAAAGAAACCTCAGAAGAAGTATGATGCCATACTCAAAAATAAAAAGACAAAAAAAATAGTTCGTGTGCCATTTGGAGGAAAACACAGCAATGGTGTCCCTTATCAGCAATACAAAGACTCAACGGGTTTGGGTTTATATTCGCATCTAAATCATAACGACAGGAAAAGGAGGGATGCATATCGCTCACGACATAAGCATGATAATTTACACTCATATAGCCCAGGGTATTTTGCTATGCGATATCTTTGGACTTGAATTATGAAATGTTGGTTCATCTGAATTATGGTATGAAGATAAGATAAGATAAGAGTATCAAAGAGTAAGTAATGACGAACTATCAGAATGGGAAGATTTATTCAATTAGAAGTAGGAGCAGACCTGATTTGATTTATATTGGAAGCACGACTCAATCTCTGAGTAGAAGGCTCAGTAAACATAAAGCGATGAGTAACCAATGCAGCAGTAGACAGATCATTGACGTGGGTGACGCTTATATTGAATTGATTGAAGAGTGCGAATGCGATAATAAAGATCAGTTGTTGCGTCGTGAGGGTCAGTTGATTCGTAGTATGGACTGTGTGAATAAGCGAATCGAGGGTAGAACTACGGCAGAATGGCGACAAGATAACAGGGAACAGATAGAAGCACAACAAAAGCAATATTATCAAGCAAATAAAGATAAAATAAGCAAATATAGAGAAGCAAATAAAGATAAAATATTAACACAACAAAAACAACATAAATCAATGAAAATTGAATGTGGATGTGGTTCAACTACAACTCGGGGTAATATTGCAAAACACAAGAAAACAGCCAAACACAAGATCTGGCAAGATATCCATGACTTCATTCACTCCTAACTGATTACTTACTGCTGTGTGAAATGCTTGGGGCTTTAATCCATACACCTATAATCATGCTCAAAAGCCCCGAATACAGAGCATCATGCTCACATGAAGTTGATCTAACTAGCATATAGATACTGAAACCCATAACTATTAACGATATGAATAACTGAGCAAAAAATAGCACAGCATGCTTGTTTAGTCTCAAACAACACGATGTCCAAACAATACCGTTATTTTTGTTGTTTTTTTCATTTGACACATTGATCTCGATCTCACCCCTTGCATCACGTGAGCAGGAATTCATAGTATATTACAACAATCATTTTTTTTTAAATTAAAAAGCATTTTTGTTGACAATTTGCTCATTGTAATGAAGATACCGATCAGATCCTTGACCTCCTCAACTGTCATTTCCGGATTCAATTCTAATATAGACCGTATCACATAGTCCCGCTTGACTTGCGGATCACCATATCGCGTTTCCGCAAGGTTCATAAACCTAATTATTTCTTCCTCAATCATTATAATTTACGGGAGATAATTAATATATTTCAGCACAATGAATTAAACAGACTATTTATATTTTTATGGAATAAAGCAGTAAATGCTATCACCGCTACTATCCGCAGATGCTGAATATCCAATGATGTTAGATCCTGTAGTACGTACCTTGTCATAATCGCCGGCTCCTGAGGTGTCCAAATACAGCGGAGTACCGAAAGGTAGAACTGTAGCATTCCCCGCCCCATAATTACTGGAGACCAGTGAAATATCCCACCCTGGATCAGTGGAGCTGCTGTCTGAGTAAAACGTAAACCTGATGTATCTAGCATTAATCGTTAACGGTTGCTGATCCCAGCCCAGAAGGATGGCTCTAGTCGTGTTTTCAGGTACGATGTATCCATTTGTCGATGATGTACTGTTCCAGGAGGCCCCACCAAACGAAGAAGACCAAGGAGGGGTAGATGTCGCTGATGTCTGAAGCCACGATACCGTAGCGTTTGTGAAGTTACTTCCATCACTCGAGGTCTGAATACCTAATCTATCGTACATCGAGGAGGCAGCGTGTTCAAATGTGAAACTGTTGAAAGTCAAAGTCCATGTGCCTCCAGCCTGGGCGTCGAATGTGATCTTGTAATTCTCATTACTCCCATAGTTATTATCATTCCCACTGTCCTTGAAGGTCCACGCCAATCCGACGGGGCTTGTGTTGTTTGTGGAACTGTCTAGTAGTTTGAGTGTAGGTGCTTCATAAGTAGTAACTCTACGGACATTACAGAAACCTTTAGTACAGACTTCGACGATATCACCCGCATTACAGGCATTCGTAGCAACGCCGACAATTTGCCACGCTGGGGTAGCAGAGGTGATGGTGGTGACTTTAATATCCGAGTCAATGTCTAGCGCTACGGGTTGACCTTCTAGGATGCTCACTTTAGCCGTGTAGTCCTCTACTATCCCTGATACAGTGCTGTTGGTCTTCGCCGTATCCCCCGATAGATTTGTGTGATTAACTACCATACCTGTATGTGTAGGATTAGCCAACACAACTTCATTGTCGATCACACCTGATGAGTGCCCCTGGCTGGCATGGGATAGTTTAATTGAACTATTTGTAGGGTGAGTTTCATCTACCGATAACTTCCATTTGTCTCCGAGATAGATTGTTTGCTGTGCGAAGTATCCAGTTTTGGCGTGGATTTCGTTCCATCTGTTTGTGTCAGTTCCCAGACTGTGTGTATCGTGGTCACTGGGTATGATATTGTTTGCATACACGTTTCCACAGTATACGTCTTTGCGTTGAGGTGGAGGTCCTTTTGTAAATTTGAAGTTACCAAAGGCACCCCAGAGATAGTTAGCACCCCAGGTAGAACCTGGATATATAGCACCAGTACCAGTACCGAATGCTACATACCTTGCATTGTAGTTCTGGATTACAGGGTCAGGGGTGATATTAGTTCCACCGTAACTATTCGGGGGGATGCCGGATAACGTGTATGTTGTGCCCACAGCTAGCGGGATAGACACTTCAAGTTCATAGTAATCTCCGACGATGTTAGAACTCAGAACATTGTAGCTTGTACTTCCACCTGACCCATTTAAACCTGTCCAAAGCTTCATCTCAGTACTACCCCCACTACCATCCCAGTGGTTTGTCGAGATCATCAGATGTGTGACAGTAATCGGTTCAGAAACATCAAACGAAAATCCATATGAACTACTTGATGTTCCATCCCCATACTGGTTACCATTGTGTACAGTGTAAGTAGTTTGTTCATCGACTGCTCCGACGACAAGATCACCTGTTGTCTGAATACCACCGTCGGAAATGGTGACTGAACCAGAGGGTGAAGGTTTTAAACCAAAGCCCCTCCCTTCAGTAAATAGACCGGTTGAGACGGTTGTCCAGGTTATACCATCCGTTGATGATTGTATCCCTCCCCCTGTTCCTGTAGCAAGAAACTTATCATTAAGCCACATCACACCTTCCCCATTGGTTATGGTTGAGGTAGCTGCTGTCCAAGTCGTAAGGTTGGTTGAATAAGTCAAACCACCAGATCCAGCAATCACCCACACACTCCCATTGAATGCTATTTCCTTTGCTGAATTGAAATATCCAAGACCAGTCCAAGTAATGCCATCTGTTGAAGTTAAAATAGAATTTGAACCTCCGGACCCAACAGCCACCCATTTATTATCAGCATATATCACACCAAAACAATTAGCCATAAGAGCAGTTCCGATACCAGTCCAATTAATCCCATCAGATGAGTAGGCCAAACAATTTCCACCAACTCCTCCAGCAACCCATAGCGTGCCGTGATAATAAGCACAGGTGCCATAACTTGTGAATATAGTATCACCTCTTCCAGTCCAGTTAATCCCATCAGGTGACGTAATGATAGAATTTCCACTGGTTGTATTTCCTAAACCAACAAATAATCCATTCCCAAAATGAACACCATAACCCACCGTAAAGGGATACGCTGCTCCAGTCCAATTAATCCCATCAGAAGAATAAGCAACACTTGCTGGATTATATCCGCCAATAGCAACCCACATGCCATTACCATACGCCGCGTCATTTGCTTGGTTTGTAAGTACGTCTTCAGGTAGTCCAGTCCAACTGTTGCCTCCATCAGTAGAATATGCTATAGAGTGACTACCATTTCCTAAAGCAAGCACAAATGAAGTATCAACACCTCCACTTTGAATACGTAAATCGCCTGCAATTACAGTATTGCCAGGTGTAGCACTGATATTTTGTGTTTTTGTATCATCACCTCCCGAATTATCATCCACATATGCTTTGCTGACAAGCTCTTGATCATCTGTGAATTGGTTTACTGTTTGTGTCGATAGTGTCTTGCCGTTAATAGTGAGATTGCCATTGTAAGGATTGGTCAAGCTTGTTCCTGATCCAGTGGCCAAGAATTTGTTATCATCAGTGGTAACTCCCTTGGAAGACTCCAAGTCATTGACCTTCAGAGATTTTAAAAAGAGGGAGGCTGTCCCGTTAGTCAGTTGACTGAGATCGCCCCCGTGCAACGAGTTCAAAAATTTATTGGAAATGGTGACTGTCTTCGCAATTAAATATTGCTTTATATTGGAAGAGAGAAAAAAAAAATTATGATTTAAAGTCATGGAGTAATATTGTTATAAGACAAAGTTGGACACATTCGGACAATGGTTAATTACGCAAATGGCAAGATTTACAAGTTGGTCAACAATGTTGACGATGAGATCTACGTTGGCTCAACCTGCAACCCTCTGCATAAGAGAAAGTCCCAACACAAATACGACTGTAAAGCACATCCAAACTTTCCAGTATATCGACACTTAAATTACATTGGATTTCAGCATGTTGAAATCATTCTGATAGAATCATGTGAATGTAAAGATAAAAATGAACTCAAAAAAAGAGAACGGTATTGGATTGATGCTCTCAATCCTTCATTAAACAAGCAACTCCCTTTGAGAACTAAGAAGGAGTATTTGCAAGATAATTGTAATCACATTAACAGGTTGAAACTAGAATACAGACAACGTCCTGATATAATGGAAATTGGCAGAAATCGGGCTCGTAATTATTACATTAATAATAAGCAGCACGTTAAGGATTACCGATCCAAACTTACAACTTGTGAATGCGGTAAAACGGGGACAAAAGTTAAGATATCCCGTCATTTGAAGTCAAAGCAACATCAAGCATGGCAAAAAATATATGATTTCATTCACTCGTAATTTAGATCTTCATGGCAGCCCTAATACCGTGTTTATGGACGCATAGAAGAAAACTAATGCAACTGTGCCCGCACGTCACCACCATCGCGTTCTTGTAGGTTGCTCGCTGTTCGGCATCTTTTTTATCGCTCGATTTTATTTTGTATTTTGCACGGCGTAACCTCTTGGTTAAGATGGGGAGTATTTTATCGTGATCTCTGGCGAAGCTATCAAACAAGTAAAAAGTGGTCTTTGTGGCATATCCAGCGACCCAATGAGTCCCGGGACCACTGGCTACATCTAAATTAATAATATAGTAACCAGGCTTCATCTGAAATTTTGAGTCCACGGGATGCGAACCTCGGTACTTGGATCCGAACAGGTGTTTGCAGACGTCGTCCAATTCATCATTGCTCAATGCGTGGTTGCCGAGCAGTCTGATATATTGGCTCTTGTACTTTCTGAATTCCTTTTCTATTTTCGCCTCGTTCATTGTTTATATGGTGTGTAACATTTTTTAGATTTGAATATCAATCAACATACTGGATTGATTGCGTGGGCGTGTAGCCAATACGAGCAGTGTTGCCTTTCTTTGCTTGCCATGCATTATATCCCAGGCGTGCTACCTGTGCCCCTTTGCTGTAGAGACCATACTTCTTGGCAGTCTTGTGAGCAGCTGAAGCCCAATTCTTAATCCTCTTGACGACCGAAGCACGGCTCTTTCCAGGCTTAGAAGCAGACTTGATAATTTTGTTGAGTTGGGCTACTTGTTTTGTACGGACAGATGCTGGGACTCCACGGTGACGCATGGAGCCCCCCCGACGCCGACCACATCCCGATCGTCGAAGTGCTCCACCAGTAGGACGGGAACCCCCTCCCGTTGTGCTTACGCCACGCCCGGATCGTTTTCTTACTAGACTTTTCCTTGGCATTTTTGTTTATATTATCGTAAATATTTTATCCGAATAAAATTAATTAAAGTCTATCTACGGCGATGATGGTTAACGAGACGCCGAGAGGGAGCACGACGCCTGCTACCGCCTAAGGCTTTGGTGGCCGCATACCCAGCTGCACCACTAACTGCACCCGAAATTATTGGAGCTGCTACGGAAGCCACTGTTGCGGCCGTCGCACTTTCGACGCCTAATGCGATCAGACCAGCAATTATTAAACTCAAAAATCCTCCCCGTTGCTTCTTACGACCTTTCGTAGCCCAGCGGCCGATCTTTTTGGCTCCTCGCGATTTTTTCATCGTATTTTTCTTCATTGTTGTTCGTTTCATTTTGTTTATATTACCAGGGTGAAATTAATTTACTGGAAATTAAATTAAGCAAACTTCATCAGTTCATTCAGAATGAAATCCTCAAGTTCTTCGGGATGTTTGTAATCGTATTGATACGGAATTATAATTAACTCTAACTTTCTGGAATACGGTTCAGAATGGCTCAGGATGGCTTAAATTGTCAATGAACGAACCTGGCTTATAAATCCCTGGTTAACGTCAATTTCGCAACTGCGCGTGTAGTGGGAAATTACGAACAGGTTGGAGTTGGGCTCATATTGGGAATAATCGGCTTGAATTTGAAGCTGGGTACTCCGGTCATTCGCATCGCGTCCCCAAGAATAATGGAGCAGTACACCGCCTTCCAGCCATTGTTGAAGCGTTTCACAGCCCCCACTTGAGAAAGCCTGAGAGCTTTCAATCTGCGTGTCAAGATACCTTTGTTGTAATTTCTTGACATCTGCAGTGAATTCGGAGCTCCATCGCGTCGGAGGCTTCGTCATATTGGCGTAGGTTAGCTGAATAGACCTGATAGATCGTTCAGCACCGTAACCACCAACGACAGCACCTACACCAGCAGTCCTACATCCAAGTAAAGACGGAGGACACATAGTGTTGGTTCCGGCGGCACCTGATTGTACAAAAATAGAGATAGCCTTTGTGCTCGGAGGAATGGTGAAGTCGAAGTTCTTGTCACCAGCTCCGCCCATGGGCTTACTTTGAACCTGATGTTCCATAAGGTGCAGCACTTCGGTTCCAGTGGGAGAAACGTCCATGAGCTCGGTGCAGATGTAGAGTTCCATGGAAGTAACATTGAAACTGTAATCACCAGCCCCCGCACCACTTGGGGACTCCACGCAGGCAGTTTTGTAGTTAGAGTTAGGGTTGAACTGGAAACGATAATCGCCGCTACCCATTGGCTTGCTGTGCTCCATGATGCCAACGGGAGGCTTGTACATGAAGAACACCTTGTTCTGTTGAGAAATGTCCTGAGAAACGGGGACGAGAACAGAATCGGCATCGACTCCTACGGAGGCTTGCATCTGTCTGTACTCAAAATCAGGGGAGATACCGTAAGCATCTTTGCCAACGGAGTTGAGCCACGCACCGCTCTTTGACAGGCGGTAAGAGCAAGCATGGGCTTGGGGAGCGTAGTTTACGATGGACGAGACGGTCTGACCTCCTGCGAGGAAATAAACGTTATCAAATAGGTTCCCGGGTGCCATGTTGGCAAACGCTACGTCATCAGCCTTGGTGACGGGGGTTCCGTCTGCCTTTGTGAGCTCCATCCCGATGCGAAAGTAGCTCCTGGAGGGGACCCAGACCGTCTTACCGCCGATTGAGAAATTTACGTCGATTATACCCTTGTCAAACTCAGAGCCTGTAACATTACGAGTTGGACACACTTGTCGATATTGTCTCTGCATTTTTGAAAGTTGTTTAGTTGTTGTTAACTTGGTTTATATTACACGCGAGATAGTTCCAAAATTAATAAATAATTTAAAGGTAAGATTGAATGATACTATAAAGACTGAAATGTCCGACGAGAAAGAATTGCGAAAATGCTCTGACTGCAGGTGCACGGTGTTACTGGAAACCTATTTCAGCAAGAACAGGAAGGGAGAGTATTTGAAGACGTGTGATGGATGTCGAACGAAACGAGCAAAGTACCGTAAAAGTCCTGAATACAAAGCTAAACGTAAGGTCTATCATAAAAAGAGAAGTGATAAACCAGAAGTAAAAGCAAAAGTAAAAGAGAACAGTGCTAGACACTATCAGGAAAATAAAGAAGAGACTAGAGCGAGACACAAGACATATAATGCTGAGAATAAAGAGAAGATGAAAGAGCTCAGTGCTAGACACTATCAGGAAAATAAAGAAAGACTCAACGCAAAGTCAAAAGAATGGCGTGACAACAACAGAGATAGACTTGCCTATTTGACAAAGGAATGGAGGATCAAGAACAAAGACAAGATCAATGCCTATGTAAGAAATAAGAGGGCAACTGATCCTAAATTCAAAATACTTTGCAACCTGAGAAACAGGGTTAGTAAATGTGTCAGGGGGAAAGATAAATCAGCGTCTACACTAGAACTGCTGGGCTGCACAGTCGACGAACTGAAAGAACATCTGCAAAACAAATTTGAAGAAGGCATGACGTTCGATAACTACGGCGAGTGGCACATTGATCATTGCCGGCCCTGTGCGTCATTTGACTTGACAGATCCAGCAGAACAACGAACTTGTTTCAACTGGGTCAATTTGCAGCCTCTGTGGGCAAAGGACAATTTAAGCAAAGGTGATAAACTGGATTGGGTTAAATAAAAATTAATAAATAAATACTCGCCTTGTTTCAATTTAATTGAAACTAAAATATTAATGTAAATATATTTGTTTGACAAAACTAAAACTGACTCAATGACTTTAATCAAGAAGGAACTGTCTTACTTTTTCAATTCGGCTGAAGCCTCAGGTGCAGTTAAGATTGGTAACCTTGGGAATCGGTTCAGAATCAGCCTAAACTCTCCAATCCACGTCCCAGCAAGTGCCAAGTATGCAACTTTACACGTTCCCACGGCGGCTGTGTGGAACAACAGCCCAAACATTAGTGCCACCATTGGCAACAACAAGCTATACTTCTCCTACGCGGGGACGCCTTATGTCATTCCAATTGATGATGGGCTTTATGGTGTGTCCGATATCGACAGTTTGTGCTCTATCTTCTTCACAAACCAGGGGTTGCCCAACGATCTGTTTGAGATATCTTCGAATGATAGCACTCAGAGGATAACCATTGCTTTCAACTACGCTGATATTGTGTTTGACTTCACTCAACCCGATACCTGCAGGGATGTGCTGGGCTTCGACAGCCAGACATTCGGCCCGTTTGCCGCACCAAGCGTACAATCAGCACCAATTGTTGCGGCGTTTAATCGTGTCGTGAGTTTCTTTATCCGTTCCACGCTGCTCAGTGGTGGCATCCCTCAAAACTTGAGTAGCAATGGTATCATTGCTGATGTGCCAATCACAGCCCCAGTGGGGTCGCTGATTAATTTCGAACCTTATCGTCCGATCAAGGCCGACGCCACAGAACTCATTGGCAATCCAAAGCAAACATTTACGTTTGCTCTCCTGGATCAACTCGAGAGGGACGTGAGTACGATGGGTGAAGAATTTTCGCTTAGTGTGGTTATCGAGTTTTGGGTCGAGATCTGATCGCGACCGTTTAATCTTAATCTATTTTTTTTGTCTGTATAAATATAAACGTTAACACCATGCAATGTCATAACCAAAATTCAAACGGATTCTTCTCAGCCTCATCATATTTTAATCCCGTCGAAGAGTGCCCTCTGGACGACAATGTACCAGAGACGATCAAAATAGAGCAAAAAAAGAATAATGGCATAAACTATCTCCCAGGCGAAAAGTTGTTGATACAGCTGAGCAAACAAAGGAAGAAGCAAAAGAAACAGAGTACTCTAGATGTAGAACGAGTTACAGCAAGTCTGGGTCGAATTTTATCCCTATGACCTGGGCCGCCCCCTTGTCTCTGGTTGTGGATATTTTGTTTTCAGATGCCCCCTCATCCATTGTTCTTGAATCTTGCGTCTGGACTTACCTGCGTCTGCGACGCTTGATGATGGGTTTTTGGCAAAACGCTGTAGTGCAGCGAGAGACTTTGCTGCTTCTGACTTTGGACGGGTGCGAATCTCAGCCAAGATGTTATTTTTTGTTTTTCCTCTCAAATTGAAACGTTGCTTGATCACATTCAGGGCATCAAACATTAAGTCTTTGTCTATGACTTGTTCGACAAGTGCCGGTGTCGGAGGGTCTTCTTTGCGTAGCCCTGGACGAGTATACGTTTCTCCGGCCATTGGGTTTCGGGTTTCGAGTGCGTCAAACATGCCCATAATCCTGTCGAAGCCAGCAGGACTCGGTGGTTTTACAGTGGGTTCATTCTGATAACTTAAAGTAGCTGGTGCAGATCTGGTTGTTAGGGTTGAAGAGGCCGATGAAGAGTCTCCCAGAGGTGATGGTGCTGACTGGATAGTGTCGTTTAACCTCAACGGCAAGATGACAGATGAGCCAGATGAAACTGACCTGAGAGACCCGATGGATGAGCCGATGGATGTCATAGACGGAAAGGATGAGCCCAGGGTGGAAATTGACCTGAGGGGCGAGCCCAAGGAGCCGATGGATGTATTCAACGAACCATCGTATCCTTCAGTTCGAAGTGAATCGTCTGAGAAGGAAGCCTCGGAGTCCTCTGGGTCATGAGGCTCGTCATATTTGCCTTCATCGTCACTCAATTCCTGATCCATCAAACGTTGTCGTTCTCGATCAAAGTGATCAAGCTCTCTTTGTTGTTGAACATCAGGGTACATCTCTGCAAACTGGTGTCCAAAGTCCGCTGCAGGCTCCTCTCTAAGTTGGTCGAGCTGATTCTGATTCAGTATGTCAGGTTCGACCGGATTATCAAGTAAGTCCTGATTGATAATATCACGCTGTGGAGGAGGTCGGACAGGCCCCTCAATCAGCATACGGTCAATCACCCGAGCATACTCTTCGACCCTGGCGATCTCGTCGCTGTTAAGTGGTCTACGTTCAGAAATATGGAAGATACGCATAATATCGTGATGCATCCTCATGAGCTCAATTTGCCGTGCTGCGTTGGCGGGGGCGTCAGCGAGTGCTTTTGCCGCCTCACCCATCTTCTTGAGTGTGGCAGACGGTCGTAGAGGTGTCCCATCATCTGCTGGTAACAGGTCGTCACCTTTCATATTGGGAGTAGGCTGGTTGTATTGTGTTTCTGCATCGCCTTTGATTTTGTGATTAAAAGGAGTTGTTTTCACTTTACGAGGCTTACCAGCATAGGCTGTGTATAGCCCCCACTGGTCTGGATGCCCATGTTTTAAATCGGCTACGACTTTTGAAAGGTCGTTTGGGATTGAAGGTTGCGTCGCTGAAAATGCGGGTGCAGCCTTTGGGGCTGTGCTGGGGAAGGCAACAGTGCCTTGGGATTGTTCTATTGAAGCAGCGGCTACTGGGTTCTTTCGAACACCCCAGCCACCCGTTCTGTCAATACTGTTCTGGCTTACCATTTGAAAGTTTTATTATATAAACTTATTTAAAAAAAAAGTCAAATGTATATAAATAATCATACATGTCGAAGGAGTACGCACAAGTAGAATACTCCTCCGATGAGGAGGAAATTAAGAAGAAAAAGAAGCCCAAGATTCCACCAGCACCTCGCAGGATCACCCCAATGCCAAACCCAGACAAAAAGAAGCACGAGAGCTACAAGAAATCACACAACCCCATACGGTTCCCTAAACCTTTCCGCTGTTGTGTTTTAGGGAAGGTCAACTCAGGTAAGTCCCTTATTGCCAAGCACATTCTGATGGCTCATCAGGAAAAAAAGCCAAAGTTTGATGAGGTACATATCATACATGGCTGTGCCGAAACACACACGACTGAGTATGACGACATAGAACCAACGTCAGTACGTGCTAACATTCCGTCTTATGACGAGTTTGACCCAGAACCGAGAAAGTTATTAATCTTTGATGATGTGGATTTCACCATTATGCCAGGGCAGGAGTTAAAAAATCTATCAGAACTTTTCAGATTTGGTAGCACACACTGTAATATTAGCATATTGTTACTTCACCAGAGTTGGTTTAGGGTTCCTAAGATTGCTAAGGACTGTAGTAATGTGTTTGTTATATTCCGCCCCCACGACAACGATGAACTGACCACGATTGGGCGTCGTGTTGGATTGAAAAAAGATAAAATCTTTCAAATATTCAAAGATCATATGCCCAACTGGCGGGATAGTCTGTTGATTAATTTATGCCCTGGTGCTAAACACAAGTTCTCTAAGAACCTTTTTCAACCACTTGCTGAAATTGATTCTGATTCAGAGTCAGACTGATACGTACGACCATCTGTTTGTCGATAAGACCATTGCAACTCCATACCCTCTACGTAAGAATATCTATGAGATAATAGAAGAGGTGGATTCGTCTGATGAGGATTAATCACTCTCACTCTCGCTTGAAGGCTCTACGATCTTGAACTTTTTTTTAGCTTTCTTCGGCTTCTCCTTCTTCGGTTTCTTAGGTTTTTCATCCATACACAATTTCTGATAAAGCATTTTTTTGAGTAGCGTATCATATTCAGCGTCACTCAGTTTCTGAGCTTTGACAATTTTCTTCATGTTGTTGGCGACCATATCTGTCGTCAACTCCGCCATCTTGATCTGCAGGTCATGTTCGTCGAACTCGGGCGTTGGCTGTTTTGCTGTAGCCACAGCCAAAACTGGCGTTGGCTCAGGCTCAGGCTCAGGCGTTGGTGGAGGCGTCTCTGGCTCTGGCTCTACCGGGCCTATCTCTCGCACCATTCCGAGTTTTTTGAGCTTCTTGTAGTTGGCTGTGGACTTTTTGACAAGTCGATTGGTTTTTAACGAGATAGCGTATTCGTTCGACGACATTATTTAATTTTTGAACGATTTGTTATATCTTAACTAATATAAAACATCAAAAAACAATTAAATCAAAACAATGAGTTCTGTTGGATCGTGTGCTAGCTATGTTTCATTCCGTGGTGAAGATGGCGTAGACCTTAATGAGTGTCTGGACGAGCTCTATCGCGATATTCAGTCGAACCTCAACGATAGTCAATGCAGCGTTCGGACTATGGCTAGACTGAAGGAAGACGACGACTTCAGAGATTGTGTACCAATCCACTTTGCCGTGCTCAA
>Ga0228614_1001023_pt1 | contig 13159 bp, 13 predicted proteins | sample 15DmetaG_FD_190531 | JGI IMG/M metagenome (GOLD analysis project Ga0228614, IMG submission 190531) | Seawater microbial communities from Monterey Bay, California, United States - 15D | ecosystem: Environmental > Aquatic > Marine > Coastal | place: USA: California | collected 2016-10-13
TAGGAATTCAGCCGGCTGAATTTGCAAAAATTGGTACAGCGCTTCTTTTAGCAAGATTTATTAGTAGTGTTAACATTAAGCAACAAAATATTCAAACTGTTCTTATTGCAAATGTTATAATTTTAATACCGATGATATTAATCTTGTTACAGCCAGATGCTGGAACTTTTATTGTATTTACTTCTTTTCTTTTTGTGATGTATAGAGAAGGTATTACTTATGACCCCTTAGTTTTAAAGTTAGTGAATTTAATACCTGGAATAAAATTTAAACAAACTTGGGTAGGAAGTCACTTTATCCCGATAATGTTTGTGGTAGTTTTCCTCTGTATTTCAACTTTATTAGTAAGTAATAACATCATTACTTTTAGCTTTTTACCAGGTGTAGAAATACCTGGTTTTTTCGGTGTTTTTGCCTCATTGTTAGCTTTTTCAATATTAGCTTTTGTTATTTTAAGGTATGTTTCATCAAAAAGGGATAGAAAAAATGCTACTTTAATCGTTTTAATAGGTTTTATTCTAAGTGTTACCATTGCTTCTAGTGTTAATTTTCTGTTCCAAGGAATGGCAAGTCACCAAAAAGATAGAATAGAATTATTTTTAGGATTAAGACAAGATCCTAATGGGTTAGATTATAACCGAAATAGAGCAATGGCTGCTGTTGGTTCCGGAAGATTATTTGGAAAAGGATATAACAAAGCAACTGTTTCTAGTGTGGAAAGTAATCACGTACCTGAAAGTGAAACTGATTTTATATTCTGTCCTTTTGCAGAAGAATGGGGGTTTATGGGAACTTTTACGTTGGTTGTTTTATACATGGTCATGTTGTTTCGAATAATAATAATAGCTGAAAGACAACGTTCTAGATTTGTAAGGGTTTACGCTTATACAGTAGCGATGATATTGTTTTATCATTTTGCTGTAAACATTGGAATGGATATTGGGTTTGCACCAGTTATTGGAATACCGCTCCCTTTCTTTAGTTATGGTGGATCTTCCATGATGTCTTTTTCCATGTTCATGTTTATTTTATTGAAGTTAGATAGTCAACGAACTTATATGCTTCAGTGATAAGCTTTGTAAATTTCTAGAAATAAAGAAAAGAATTTATAATTTTATATTAATTGTAATAAAATGGCAAATCAACAGAAAAAAACGAAATCAAGAGGGACAATAAAAATAACCATATTTTTATGGCTTCTTGGTATTTTGCCAATCCTCTTGATTTCTAGTTTATTATTGTTTCAACCTGATGAAACATTACCTTCTGTTTCCATGTTAGATAATCCACCAGAATTATTAGCTTCTGTGGTATTAACCGATGATGGGAATACTGAACTTGGTCGATATTGGAAGGTAAATAGAACTAGCTCATCCTATAAAGAGATTTCTCCATTTGTATTTGATGCATTAATTTCTACAGAAGATGAAAGATACTTAGACCATTCTGGGGTTGATTTTAAAGCTCTAGCAAGAGCAATTGTTAATCTAGGCGGATCAGGTGGAGCTTCTACTATTTCTCAGCAGTTAGCAAAATTATTATTTACTCTTCAACAAAGAGAATTGGAAGATATTGCAAGGTCTAAAGGGGAGAGTATTTCTAACTTTACAGGAGGTAAAATTGGTAGAATTATTGGTCGTGTTACTGAGAAAGCAAGAGAAAATATCATAGCTACTCGTTTGGAAAAAAGATATACCAAAGAGGAAATTATTACGATGTATTTGAATCAGTTTGATTATTTATATAATGCTGTTGGAATTGAGAATGCTGCAAAAGTCTATTTCAATAAAAAACCAATTGATTTGTTGAAAGAAGAAGCTGCTATGCTTGTTGGAATGTGTAAAAATCCAACCTTATACAATCCTCATACTCATCAAGTAAAAAATTACCGAAGATATATCGCAAATAGAGATAACTTAGACCTATCAAAAGTAACGGAAGAAGCTATTAAAATTAAACGATCGAGTGATAGTTTAAGAGCTGTCTCAAGAAGGAATCAAGTTTTATTTCAGTGGTATAAAAATAGTAAAAAGGATAATCCAGCTTTAAAAGTAAAGATTTCTAAAAGTGAATATGATTCCCTAAAGACTTTACCAATAATATGTAGTTATCAATCCGTAGATCATAAAAGAGGGAAGGCCCCTTATTTTAGAGAAGCTTTGAGAAAAGAGCTCACTACTTTATTCTCTAAAAAAAATCCTGATGGCTCTTTAAAATATACAAATGAGGAAGGAAGAGCTTGGGATATTTATAGAGATGGTTTAAAGATTTACACTACTATTAATTCCAGTATGCAAGATTATGCTGAAAATGCAATGTCAAAGCATTTAGCAGAAACTCTTCAAGGTCAATTTGACAAAAATAATAAGTCGGTTAGAAATTTTCCTTTTTCTAATTCATTAACCGAAAAACAGGTAGAAAGAATTATGTCTTCTGCTAGAAGAAATAGTTATCGTTATGCTTCATTGAAAGCTGCGGGAGTAAATAATGACGAAATATTGAAAATATTTGATACTCCAACTAATATGAGTGTATTTTCTTGGAAAGGTTCAAAAAAAGACGGTTATGTTAAAGACATTGATACGGTAATGACTCCTAACGATTCGATTAGGTACTATAAATCATTTTTACACTCAGGACTCGTTTCTATTGAACCACAGACAGGTTTTGTAAAAGCTTGGGTTGGTGGTGTTAATATTGATCATTTTGCTTACGATCATGTTAAATTAGGAAAAAGGCAAGTTGGATCTACCATGAAACCTTTTGTTTATGCAGCTGCTGTGTCAATGGGTATGCTTGAACCTTGTACACTTATTCCTGATATTTCTCATTGTGTGGATATTTTAGACGATAATGGAAACCTTGAAAAAAGGTGGTGTCCACGAACTTCAAGTGAATTAACTGGAGGTTTATGTTCTGCTGCAAGAGGCTTAGCTTTTTCTAAAAATAATATTACTGTTGGAGTAATGCAAAAAATGGGAGGTAAAGCAGGTCCTCAAACAATTGCAAAATTATTATCTAATATGGACATTAAATTGAGTAAACACGATATTGTTCCAGCAATGTGTTTAGGATCAATGGATTTATCTTTATTAGAACTTGTTGGGGCACAATCCACCTTTGCAAATAAAGGCGTTTATGTAAGACCAACAACAATCATGAGGATTGAAGATAGAAATGGGAATGTTATTTACAATACGAATAATTATGCGAAAGAAGTTATGAGTGCAGAAGTTGCTTATACGGTAGTGAAAATGATGGAAGGTGTTGTGGATTATGGAACTGGTATCCGATTAAGAAGAAATTATCCTTATGGAAATATAACTGCACCGATGGCAGGAAAAACGGGTACAACTCAAAATAATTCAGATGGTTGGTTTATTGGAATCACCCCTGAATTAGTTACAGGTGTTTGGGTTGGTGCAGAAGTTAGAAGTGTACATTTTAGATCAACTAATTTAGGACAAGGAGCAAGAACCTCTTTACCTATTTATGGTTATTACATGAATAAGGTATACAAAGATTCTAAAATCGGTATTTCAACAGAGGATTTTGAATCTCCTAAAAACTTTAAATTAAACACTACAAATTGCTCAGGAGAATACCTTCCAAAAGACCAAGATATTGATTCGGTACAACAGCAAATTAATAAAAATAATAAGAGCAACCCATTTAGTTATTAAAGTTGGTTGTTACTAATACGAAATAAAATGAATAAAGAAGTTAAAAACGTTGAAGAAGCATTAGTTGGAATTAAAGATGATATGACAATTATGTTAGGAGGTTTTGGATTATGTGGTATTCCAGAAAACTCAATTGGCCAACTTGCTAAAACAGGAGTAAAGAACTTAACTTGTATTTCAAATAATGCAGGGGTAGATGACTTTGGATTAGGTTTATTATTACAAAGTAAACAAATTAAAAAAATGATTAGTTCTTATGTTGGAGAAAATGATGAGTTTGAACGTCAAATGCTTTCTGGTGAGTTGGAAGTAGACTTAATTCCTCAAGGTTCATTAGCAGAACGTTGCAGAGCAGGAGGAGCAGGTATTCCAGCATTTTTTACTCCAGCGGGTTATGGAACTGAAGTTGCAGAAGGAAAAGAAGTAAGAGAGTATAATGGTAAGCCACATATTTTAGAGACAGCTTTAACAGCAGATTTTGCGATAGTAAAAGCTTGGAAAGGTGATACTGAAGGAAATTTAGTTTATAAAGCTACTGCTAGAAATTTTAACCCAATGATGGCTACTGCTGGGAAAATAACAATTGCTGAAGTTGAAGAGTTAGTTCCTGCGGGAGAGTTAGATCCAAATGAGATTCATACTCCAGGTATTTTTGTTCAACGAATTTTTAAAGGTGAAAAATTCGAAAAAAGAATTGAGCAAAGAACTGTAAGACAGAAATAATTTATCAAATTTTCAAAATTTTAAAAAATGGCTTTAGATAAAAACGGTATAGCAAAAAGAATTGCACTAGAATTAAGAGATGGTTGGTATGTTAATTTAGGAATCGGTATTCCTACTTTAGTTGCTAACTATATTCCTGAAGGAATTGAAGTTGAGTTTCAATCTGAAAATGGAGTTTTAGGGATGGGAGCTTTTCCTTTCGAAGGAGAAGAAGATGCAGATTTAATTAATGCAGGAAAACAAACAATTACTACTCGTCCGGGTGCTTCTTTTTTCGATTCAGCAACTTCTTTTGCAATGATTAGAGGTCAACATGTTCAATTAACTGTTTTAGGGGCAATGGAGGTTTCTCAAAATGGAGATATTGCAAACTGGAAAATACCTGGAAAAATGGTGAAAGGAATGGGTGGAGCTATGGATTTAGTAGCCTCAGCTGAAAATATTATTGTTGCGATGATGCATTCTAATAAAGCAGGAGTTTCAAAAATATTGAAAGAATGTACTCTTCCTTTAACAGGGGTTGGATGTGTTAAAAAAGTAGTGACGGAATTAGCGGTGATGGAAATTAAAGGAGGAAAATTTCATTTAATTGAAAGAGCTCCAGGAGTTACTATAGATGAAATTAAATCTAAGACTGAAGGAGAACTTGTAATTCCTGATAATGTACCTGAAATGAATTTATAAGTAGATGCTTCAAAACCTCATAGTACTTTTTAATAAAAACTTTTCAAAGGTATTTTTAATTGGTACTATTTGTTTTGTCCTTTTGTTTAATATTAATGAATCACCCTGGAAAAATAACAGAGTCATAGATTGGGATGTAACTTCTTATTATGGCTATTTGCCGGCATTCTTTATACACCAAGATCTGTCTTTGGATTTTATTGAAAAAAAAGGGACTAACTATTCTGAGAAACATCAATTTTGGCCTGAAATAGCCCCTAATGGTGGTAAAGTAATCAAAACAACAATGGGGATGTCCTTTTCGTATTCTCCTTTTTTTGTCTTAGCTCATATAGAAGCTAAACTGTTTAGTCAAAAGCAGGATGGATTTAGTTATCCTTACCATAAATGGATTCATTTTTCAGGAGTTTTCTATTTTATAATAGGTTTAATCTTTTTAAGAAAGGTTTTATTAGAATATTTTTCAGAAGTTGTTTCGGGGTTAACAATATTAATAATTGTTTGTTGTACAAATGCATTGTATTATTGTTCTTTTCAGCCAGCGATGCCACATATCACTGATTTTAGTTTGTTATCTATTTTCTTGTATTTTTCTATCAAATGGTTCAAGTTTCAAACTTATAAAACAATTTTTTATTTAGGAATTATTAGCGGATTAATGGTTTTAATTAGACCAACTAATCTTCTTTTTTTTCTTTTCCCTTTATTGTTAAATGTAAGTTCATTCAAAGGTTTTAGTAATAAAATTAAATTGTTCTTTTATCAATGGAAACAAATTTTATTGCTAGGAGTAATTTCTTTTCTAATCATCTTACCACAATTGTTTTATTGGAAATTTACAACAGATAGTTATGTGTTTAACTCCTACATTGGAGAAACTTTTTTTTGGTCAAATCCACACATTTTAGAGGGTTTATTTAGTTATCGTAAAGGTTGGTTAGTGTATTCTCCAATAATGGTCTTTTCGTTGATTGGCTTATTTTTTTTATATGTTAAAAGAAGGGACCTTTTTTTACCAGTGTTTTTATTTTTTATTATAAACATCTATTTAATATTTAGTTGGTGGTCTTGGTGGTATGGAGGCGGTTTTGGTATGCGCTCTTTAATTGACTGCTATCCTTTACTTTGCTTTCCTCTTGCGGCTTTTTTAAATTTTATTATAAATCGAAAAACTAAGATTTATTCTATATTATTTATTCTAATCATTATACTAACTTTTAAGTTAAATTTAATTCAAATTCATCAATATAAATCTGCAGTGATTCATTGGGATGGCATGACAAAAGAAGCTTTTTGGGCTAGTTTTGCAGGAAAAAAAATTGATGCATCTTATTGGGATCTGATAAAACAACCGGATTATGATAGAGCGAGAAATGGGGAGGAAGAATATGATTTTAAACCTTTTTAAACTTTAAAACGATTAGTTTTAGTAAAAAGCCCGTACTTTAAAATTGTCCAAAGAATTTTAACTCCATCAATATTTCTAATTTTTTTTCCATCTTTTATCTCTCTAGGAAAATAATGAACAGGAACTTCTGCTATTAGAGTTTTCTTGATGCGCGCAACTTTAATAAGTAGTTCTGCTTCAAATCCAAATCTATTTTCTTCTAGTTTTATTTGTTCGAAAAGACTTCTAGTGAAAAGTTTATAACCACAGGCTAAATCTGTTAACCGAACATTTATCAGAATCGAAGCAAATTTGGTGAACATCTTATTGAAAAAATACCTCCTGTAAGAGTAAAGTGGTCTAATAATACCGGTCATGTATCTCGAACCATTGATAAAATCGACTTTTAAATCTAACATGGTACTTACCATTGTAGGAATATCTTCAGGGATTAATTCTAAATCCGCATCTTGAATTGTTATTAATTCACCCGATGAATGTTTAATTCCTTCTCTAACTGCAAATCCTTTTCCTTTATTTTGATTCAGAGAAATAAAGATGTAGTTTAATTCTTTTTTGTTTTTTTCTAATAATTCAGAAGTGCCATCTGTTGAACAGTCGTCAACTACTACCAATTCTATATCTGTTAATTCATGATTATACTTAATTTGATGTACTTTTTTAATCACATCAATTATTGATTTTTTTTCATTAAAAACAGGAATTATGATACTTAGTTTCATGTAAAACAGTCTTACTGTAAAGCTAAGAAAAAAACTTCTTAGAAAAAGTATTAAGGATGCTTTTTAAAAGAAACGATGAAAAACAAAAAATATTTTGACTTTGTTTTGGTATTAGAACAGAGGTTTGAAATAATCTTAATAATTTTACAGTATGATATTATATAACGTAACAGTAAGCATAGATAATTCCGTTCATGAAGATTGGCTTCAATGGATGCGTTCTACTCATATTCCAGAAGTGATGGAGACAGGATGCTTTATTGAAAGTAGAATTTCTAGAGTTCATGGAGAAGAAGAGGGGGGAATGACTTTTGCAATCACTTATGTTTGTCCAAGTGATGAGCATTTTAAAAAGTATGAAAAGGAATATGCTCCTGAACTTCAAAAAGACCACACATCAAAATTTCAAGGAAAATTTGCTGCATTTAGAACTACTCTTTCTGTAATTGAGGAATTTAAAAAATGAGAAACTCTACAGTAAAAGCAAAAAAGCATTTAGGTCAACATTTCTTAACAGATAAGAATATTTGTCAAAAAATTGCAAATCAATTTAGTGGACATAGAGGGTGCAATACTGTTCTAGAAATAGGGCCTGGAATGGGTGCATTGACTGAATTTTTATTAGAAAGAGAGGACTCAGATGTCCATGTGATGGAAATTGATAGAGATTCTATTCAATACTTAAAAGACCATTTTTCTGCTTTGGATGATAAAATATATGACTCAGACTTTTTAAGAACTAAGTTGGAAACTATTTTTGAGGATAAACCGTTTGCTGTAGTTGGAAACTTCCCTTATAATATTTCTTCTCAAATAATGTTTAAATGTTTGGATTATAGAAATCAAATCCCTGAAATAATGGGAATGTTTCAAAAGGAAGTAGCCCAAAGATTTGCAGAAAAGCCTGGTTCAAAACAATATGGTGTAATAAGTGTATTGATGCAAGCATATTATGATATCGAATATTGTTTTACTGTTGATGAACATGTTTTCAATCCGCCTCCAAAAGTAAAATCTGGAGTAATTCGATGTACTAGAAATGAACGTGAGTTTCTTCCTTGTAACGAAAAATTATTTTCACAAGTTGTAAAATCTACTTTCGGACAACGTAGAAAAACAATTCGAAATTCAGTAAAATCTATTTTGAAAGGAGATGGGTTTGAACATGAATTTTTAACTTTAAGACCAGAAAGATTGTCTGTTGATGATTTTGTTGAATTGACTTTAGCAATAGAAAACCACAATAAGCAATTTATTGAAGAATAATACGTCTAATTGATATCTTTTTTTTAGATTTCTTTTTTTCAATTAGATTTTTTACTTTCTTTGTATCACAAAATTGATTTATTATGAGTTCAAGAGAAGGATTTGAGGCAGTAGCTGATTTTATGTATGGATTACCATTCGAATTTTACGATAACGTAGGGAATGTATTTAACTACTCTTGTATCGTTTTAGGTTTTGTAGGATTATTTATTTGGTTAAACAAACAACGTAAGTACAACCAAGAAGCGGAAAGTAATCCAAATCAATTAAAATAAACGTTTATAAATAAAATATATTGAAGGTTGTTTGTCATTGACAGACAACCTTTTTTAATTTGGTAGTATGGTTAATTTTTCGATTATTATAACTGCAGGAGGAGTAGGTAAGCGTATGCAATCAAACATTCCTAAACAGTTTCTAGAGGTTAAAGGAATTCCTATATTAATGCATGCTATTCGTAAATTTTACGAATACGATAATACTTGTCAAATTATTCTTACTCTTCCAGAAGATTGGTTAACTTATTGGAAGGAGTTGATCGTTAAGTATAATTTTACTATTGTTCATCAAGTTGTATCAGGAGGTGTTGAACGATACGATTCCATCAAAAATGCTTTACAATTTTGTGATTCAGATGTTATAGGAGTGCATGATGGAGTAAGGCCATTAGTATCATCGGAAACAATAAAGAATTGTTTAGTAAATGTAAAAGAAAAAGGAGCTGTTGTTCCAGTGATTACGCTTAAAGAATCATTAAGAAAAATAGAACAAAATGGTTCTTGTTCTTTAGATAGAAAAGATTACGTTTCTGTTCAAACACCTCAGTTTTTTCTTAAAGAAATTTTGATGAAATCCTATGAGAAAGCATTTCATGATAAAATTACCGATGATGCCTCCTTAGTAGAAGAATCTGGTTTTAAAATAAATTTGGTAGATGGAAATGAGGAAAATATTAAAATCACTACACCTTTTGATTTAAAAATCATTAATCTATTTATTTAGTAGACTAAATTATATTGAATTAAATGTATCTTTGCAATCTATTTAGCATAAGATGAAGATTACAGATCATATAGAACAATCAAAAGAGACTATTTTTTCTTTAGAAATTCTACCTCCATTAAAAGGTAAAAGTATTCAATCTATATACGATGGCATTGATCCTTTAATGGAATTTAAACCACCTTTTGTAAATGTTACTTACCATAGAGAAGAATATATTTATAAAGAAAGAGAAAGAGGATTACTTGAAAAAATTGCGATTAGAAAGCGCCCAGGTACTGTAGGTATTTGTGCTGCTATAATGAATAAATATCAGGTGGATGCTGTCCCACATTTGATTTGTGGAGGATTTAATAAGGAAGAAACTGAAAATGCTTTAATTGATTTACAGTTTTTAGGTATCGATAACGTTTTAGCTTTAAGGGGGGATTCCATCAAAACGGAGTCTAATTTTAGACCTCATGAAGATGGACATTCCTATGCTGTTGATCTTATTCACCAGATTAAAGGCATGAATGAAGGGAACTATATCATGGACGATGTTCAATTAGCACCAACTGATTTTTGTATTGGTGCTGCTGGTTACCCAGAAAAACATTTTGAAGCCATGAATCTAGCTACTGATTTACAATATTTAAAACAAAAAGTAGATGCTGGAGCTGAATATCTTGTAACTCAAATGTTTTTTGATAATGATAAATTTTTTGCTTTTGTAAAAGCTTGTAGAGAGATTGGAATTAATGTACCTATCATCCCGGGTTTAAAACCAATTCGTTCGATGAACCATATTTCGTTTTTACCAAAGTTTTTCCATATTGATTACCCTGAAGCTTTATCTAAAGAGTTGTTGAAATGTAAAAATAATGCTGAAGTTGAACAGGTTGGTATTGAATGGGGGATACAACAATCTAAAGAGTTGAAAGAAGCAAATGTTCCTGGTATTCATTACTATACTATGTCAAATTCTAACGCAGTTTATGCAATAGCAAAAGAGATTTTTTAAAACCTATGAAGTATATATTATTTTTATCAGCGATTATTTTATCAAATTTATCTTCTGCGCAAACTAAAGAATTAAGTTTGACTAACGCTTTAGTAATTGGTCAATTAGATCGCTCTGAAGATCGTTATTCTATTGAGATTGCTTTAACTGAACTTCTTTCTGAATATGGTGTTAAAGCTTTACCATCTTTAAATGTTTTAAAAGTTGGTGCAGATGTTTATCACTTAGAAAATGATTCTATTCAAAATATTGTTAGATCTAAAGGTTTAGATACCTACCTGACAGTTTCTGTTAGAGGATATGATAAGCGATTTAAGCTAGCAGAAAATAGAGACGATTTTAAAACGGCAATCAACGTAAACCATTTATTTTCATTGTATAAAGAAAACGTTATCACTGTGAGTTTTGAGTTTACGTTTTATAGAGATGGAAAGTTTGTAGGTACGGATATTGTTAGATGTGGAAATATTGATTCTCGTGAAACTGTTTTAAAGCGCTTTAAGAAGAAAGTTGGAAAAAGAATTAAAAAATGGTTATAACTGATTTTTTAAAATTTTAACTCTTAAATAGATCTTCAATAGTTTGGCCATTTGTTAAATGATGCGTCATTAATCCTATCTTTTTTGCTCCTTCAATATGTCCAATAGTATCGTCTATAAATAATGTTTTAGAAGGGTCTAATTTATTGTTTGAGCATACTTTTTCAAAAATTTCTTTATTTGGTTTTCTCATATTCATTTCATGAGAAACATACGTTTCTTCAAAATAACTTTCTAATGCTTTGTCCGTTGTTTTTGCTAAAGATTGTTTTACAGCTTGTAAATGAATTTCATTAGTATTACTCAAAAGAAATAAACGTTTACTTTCGCCTAGTTTTTCTATAAGTCTTAGCCGCTCCTGAGGGAAATCTAGAATCATCGCATTCCAAGCATTTACTACTTTATTAGGACTGGTTCCATTTGGCAGGAAAGGGAGTAAAGAATTTATGAAATATTGAGAAGATATCTGTCCAATTTCAAAACGATCAAATAAATCATTTTGCTTTGCTTGTGAGTACATTTTATCAAAATCTTCTATTCCTAATGATTTGAATGCCTCAATTGTTAATTGATAGTTTAAATTTAGAATTACACCTCCTAAATCAAAAATAATAGCTTCTAAATTTTCTTCTTTAATCATAAATACAAAGAAACAAAAAAGGGTGAGAAAACTCTCACCCTTTTAGTTTGTTATATTAATTGTTTATTTCTCAACTGCATTTAATGCAAGATCTAAATCAAAAGTGAAGATTGGAGAAATACTTTCTTCATCACCTTCTTCAGGAATAGTTCCTGGTATGTGAGCTTCAGTAAAATCAAAGTCAAATTTTCCAGAAATTGATGCTTTTTTAGCGTCAGATTTTAAAGTAACTGCTATGTCATGAGAAACTTCTTTTCCTAATATATTTACAGTAGTATGAAGTTTTCCATCTTTATATTCACCAATATGAACATGTGCAGTTGCGTATTTAGCAACATTGAAAAAGTCTTCATTTTTAAGGTGTCCAGCTAGCATATTTTTTTTTGCATCTGGTAAGTTTTCATCCGTAATCGCAATGGAATTTAAGTCCACTTCAAATTTACCTTCCTCTAACATTCCGTGATCCATTTCGATTTCACCAGACTTAAATTTTACAGTACCTGTATGAAAATAACTCTCACTTTTCCCTGCTTTCCATTTTAAAACTGAATGTTCTTGATCAATTTTGTAATGTACTTCATCTCCTTCATGATTAGTAACGTATTGGAAAGATACTAATGCTGTAGTTGCAATTGCAACTGTTAATACTTTAAATAATTTCATTGTTTTTAAATTTTAGTTGACCAAATATAGATATTATTTATTTACCTAGGTATATAAATAATATTTTTATTCATAAAAAGAATAAATGATTCATATAAATAAAGGAAAAATAAATTTTTATCTTAGTGAAAAATAATCAAAGATGATCTTTAAAATTGAAGGTGTTGGTAACATAGATACTTCTAATCCATTAGATATTTCTATTCCATTGTCCAATACAAGTGAAAACCCTAGAGCTTGGTATGTTGATTTACCAAAAATAGAACCGGTAATGGAAAATGGGTTTATTGGTTCTGTAAAAGCAGGGGGAAGTGTGAATTTTAGAAATATTTCATTCAACCCACATGGACATGGAACACATACAGAATGTCTTGGACACATAACTCCGGAGATTTATTCAATAAACAAGCATTTGAGCCAGTTTTTCTTTACAGCAGAAGTTATCTCCGTTTTTCCTGAAAAAATTGGTACAGATAAAGTCATTACAAAAAAAAGCATCGAAGAAAAGTTAGTTGGAAAAAAAATAGAAGCATTGGTTATTAGGACACTTCCGAACCCTGAAGAAAAAAAACATATTAATTATACGGAAACAAATCCACCTTATATAGACCTTTCATGTATTGATATTTTGAATGCCTGTGGAGTAAAACACTTATTGATTGATTTACCATCAGTTGATAAAGAGTCTGATGAGGGGGTGCTTGCGTTTCATCATGCATTTTGGGGTGTACCAAATAATCTTCAGTTGGATAAAACAATTACTGAATTAGTATACATAAAAGAAGAAGTTATAGATGGAAGTTATATTTTAAATCTCCAAGTAGCT
>Ga0228614_1001041_pt1 | contig 12952 bp, 8 predicted proteins | sample 15DmetaG_FD_190531 | JGI IMG/M metagenome (GOLD analysis project Ga0228614, IMG submission 190531) | Seawater microbial communities from Monterey Bay, California, United States - 15D | ecosystem: Environmental > Aquatic > Marine > Coastal | place: USA: California | collected 2016-10-13
AGCTTGGGCCACCATGCTATTTGGTTTGGCTTTTGGAAGAAAATCATCATTAACTATAGCAGCTACTACTTTTTTAACAGCTGTTATTTTAGGGTTTGCACATCAAAATTGGTTAGATCCAGAAATTGCCAATCTTCAACCCGTATTAAACTCTTGGTGGTTATTAGTTCATGTTTCAATAATTGTTGCAAGCTACGGCCCCTTTTCTTTGGGAATGATTTTGGGAATTGTAGCCTTATTTTTAACTGTTTTCACCACAAAGAAGAATAAGAAAAAGATGGACTTGAATATAAAAGAAATCACTACTATTAATGAAATGGCATTAACTATAGGTTTAATTATGTTAACCATAGGTAATTTCTTAGGAGGAATGTGGGCTAATGAAAGTTGGGGACGCTACTGGGGATGGGATCCAAAAGAAACTTGGGCATTAGTGTCTATCATGGTTTATGCATTTGTATTACACATGAGATTGATACCAGGCTTAAGGAGTAGATATACTTTTAATCTTTGGTCAATTATTTCTTATGGGTCAATAATGATGACCTATTTTGGAGTTAATTTTTATTTATCAGGGCTTCATTCCTATGCAAGTGGTGATCAAGTAATTACTCCTAATTCTGTATTTTATTCTGTGGGGTTTGTTTTAATTCTTGGAACTATAGCTTGGTTTAAACATCGAAAATTTTATAAAAAATAAAAGAAAAGTGTACATTAGTACCATAAATATTTAACAGTATGTTTCATAAAAATATAAAACTAGCATTGGCATTTTTAACCATAGTTTGGTCTGCTTTTGAATTTTGGCAAGGTCACATTGGTAATGGAATCGCAATCTTATTCCTTACAGGAATGTTTATCTTATTGTATTTCAAAAATGAGTTTATCTTATTGTCTTTTTTACAATTAAGAAAACAAAATTTCCCTGGAGCCCAAAAATGGTTAACTTATATAAAAAATCCAAGTGCCGCACTTACTCAAAAACAAGAAGGGTACTATAACTATTTACAGGGTATTATGCTTTCTCAAACTAACATGACTCAAGCTGAAAAATTTTTAAGAAAAGCCATTAGGCTAGGACTATCTATGGATCATGACTTGGCAATGGCAAAATTACAATTAGCCGGTATTGCTATGACTAAAAGAAGAAAACGTGAGGCTACTACATTAATGGCTGAGGCAAAAAAACTTGACAAACACGGTATGTTAAAAGAGCAAATGCAAATGATGAAACAACAAATGAAAAAAATATAATTTTCACAAAAAAACTCCTGAATCTTCAGGAGTTTTTTTTACATTAAATTTAAAACTTATTTTATTCTAGTTAAGGTTAAATCTGGATTATACTCAATGATATAAATACCCTCATTAGAAGAAATATTAAATAAACTTTTGCTATACTCAAACTTACTCTCTAACCTATAGGATATTCCTTGTTTAAAAGTCTCTTTTAGTTTATTACCAGAGGCTAATCGAATACCAATATCAAATAGGATATCAAAACCCTTAGTGGCATAATAAGATGGGTATGCATAATTTTTGTTAAAATACTGACTGTTAAACAGTTTAATCTCAGGTGAATTTTCATCAATAAAAGTATCGCTAGTGTAAGTAAAACCTAACTTAGCTAATTTATTATTATCTATTTTATCAAATTGAGAGGATTTAAATATTCCAAAAACTTTTATAACCGTATCCTCTGGCAGAATTTGCATTTCAGGCTCATCACTTTCTTTATCATTTTTTTCATCCTCATCATCCTCTTCTTCTTCAGGTTCTTCAACTGGAAGACTGATCAAACTGTTAATTACATCGGAGGAGATAACTCGTTTATCAGTAGCTAGAATCACCCAATTTCCAACATCAGGTTTTAAAGCATTAATAACATAATCTTTCCTAATATATCCTTGGTTTGGATATATAATTAAAGCCTCACTGATAGAATCATGTTGTAATAGTTTCGATTTGATTAAATCACTATTTCGAATCGAAGAGGCTGAACTATCAGCAATAATTAAAATATTTTCATTTGCATAATTTGCTAAAACATGATCTACAAGAGCTTTTTGATGAACCTCTCTATCTGCAAAAGTTTTAATTATTTTTGAAGAGGAAAAACGAGCTTGATTTTTTGAATACACCGGAAAAACAACAGGCACTCCGGTTCTGTTGGCAACCTTAGGAACCTCCTCAGAATATAGGGGCCCTATAATTGCATCAATATTGTCAAAATCTGTAAACGCTAGTATTGAATCTAATTTAGTGTCTTTTCTTCCAGTATCATAGACTGAAAGTTCTATATCTACGCCAAGTTTTTTTAGAGAATCTAGGGCTACTGAGGCACCTAAATAAATATCAGTAGTAATATTAACTAACCTGTTTGTTTTAAAAATATCTTTAGCTTCAATGGTGTCATATTCGATAGCTCTAAAAGGAAGCATCATTGCCAATTTAACAACTGCATCTTCTTGAATGGTATCTTTGTATAATACAAGTAAATCTTCATCATCAATTGGTTTTATTTTCAGTAGCATATCCAATTGGAGCCCAAGTGTATCTATTGAAGGATTTAGTTCATTTAATTGATCTTTTGAAACATTGTAAGCACGAGTTAAATTATAAAAAGTATCTCCCTTTGCAACTTTATGAAGAACAAAATCATTAATTATTTCTTCCTCAATAGCTAGCTCATCTGATACGATTGTCAAATTATTATTTTCAACAGGAATGGTGTTCTCCTCAACTTGCTGATATTCTTTATTGGGAATAATAATTAATGTTTCAGGAGCAGGTTTCCTTCCGATATCAGGATTTAAACTTAATAAATCTTTAGTTTTAATTCCTAAACGTTTTGCAATACCTTTTATGGTTTCACCCTTTTTAACGGCATAAGAGATATATTTTTTTTGTTGACCACTAGAAGAAGCAATCACTACAAAAAACAAGATGATTAAAATTTTAAATTTTCTCATATATTTACTCCCATTCTATTGTTGCTGGTGGTTTTGAACTGATATCATAAACTACCCTATTCACACCTTTTACTTTATTTATAATTTGATTTGAGGTTTTTTGTAAAAACTCATAGGGTAAATTAACCCAGTCAGCTGTCATCCCATCTGTGCTTTCTACAGCTCGTAAAGCAACTACTTTTTCATAAGTTCTTTCATCTCCCATAACCCCAACAGAATTTACAGGTAATAATATTGCACCGGCTTGCCATACTTTATCGTATAAACCGTTTTCTTTTAATCCATTAATAAAAACAGCATCAACCTCTTGAAGAATAGCTACTTTTTCTGGGGTAATGTCTCCCAAAATTCTAATTGCCAAACCTGGACCAGGAAAAGGATGTCTACCTAGTAGTTCAGCATCAATACCCATAGAAGCTCCTACTCTTCTTACCTCATCTTTAAAAATCATTCGCAAAGGTTCAACAATTTTTAATTTCATAAAATCTGGCAACCCTCCTACATTATGATGACTTTTAATGGTAGCTGATGGACCTCCATTTACAGATACTGACTCTATAACATCTGGATAAATAGTTCCTTGTGCTAACCACTTAACATTTTCTATTTTATGAGCTTCATCATCAAAAACTTCAATAAAGGCATTTCCAATAGCTTTCCTTTTTTTCTCTGGATCAGATAATCCTTTTAAAGCAGTCAAAAAACGTGCCGATGCATCTACACCTTTAACGTTTAATCCCATGCCTTCATATTGATGAAGCACGCTTTCAAACTCATTCTTTCTCAATAACCCATTATTAACAAAAATACAATACAGATTTTCACCAATGGCTTTGTGTAATAAAACTGCTGCTACAGAAGAATCTACACCTCCAGATAATCCTAAAACAACCTTATCATCTCCAACGGTTTCCTTTATGTTGGCTACTGTTGTTTCAACAAACGAATTTGGAGTCCAAGTCTGAGCTACACCAGCAATTTTAACTAAAAAATTTTCAAGTAATTGTTTCCCATCAGTAGAATGATATACCTCGGGGTGAAATTGAATTGCGAAAGTATCTTCACCATCAATTCTAAAGGCTGCATTTGTTACATCTGATGTACTTGCTAAATGAATTGCATTTGTTGGTAATTCTTTAATCGTGTCTGAATGACTCATCCAAACTTGGCTTCCTTTAGAGATGTCAGAAAAAAAAGTTTCGTTGTCTTTTATAAAAGATAAATTAGCTCTTCCATATTCTCTTGTATCTGAGGGTGCTACTTTACCACCAGAAAAATGTGCTAAATATTGAGCTCCATAACAAACCGCTAACATTGGTTTTTTTCCTCTAATTTCTGATAAATCAGGATGAGGGGCTTCATCAGATCTAACAGAAGATGGGCTTCCTGATAAGATAACTGCTTTAAAGTCATTAACGTTTTCGGGTTGTTTGTTGTAAGGGTGAATTTCACAATAAATATTCAACTCTCTTACTCTTCTCGCAATTAATTGGGTGTATTGCGATCCAAAATCTAAAATAAGTACCTGGTGTTGTTGCATGTGCAAAAATAGTACTTCAATTTATAAATAAAAGCTTTGTGTTTATAAAATTTCACAAATTAATACCGATATACTATCGCATTAATATTCATACCAGCTCCAACTGATGCCAAAATGATGATATCACCTTTTTCAATAGATTGGTTTTCTAGATTACCTTTAATTACTAAATCTAACAATGTAGGCACAGTGGCAACTGAACTATTCCCTAATTTATGGATACTCATTGGCATAACTCCATCAGGCACAGGTGTTTTATACAATCTAAAAAAACGTTTAATGATGGCTTCATCCATCTTTTCGTTAGCTTGATGAATAAATATCTTTTTTACTTCACTAATATCAATTCCAGTTTTATCAAGAGCTATTTTCATAGCCGAAGGCACATGATTTAGAGCAAATTCATAAATCTTTCTTCCATGCATTTTTATGTAACGAACATCAGGGTCTTCTAAAGTTTGATATGATTTTCCAAAAAACAAATGATAAGCCTCTTCTTCACTAAAAGTTTGTGAGGCATGACTTAAAATTCCAGCATCTTGCCCATTATTTTTTTCAACGATACAGGCTCCTGCTCCATCACTATAGATCATAGAATCTCTGTCAAATTTATCTACTACCCTAGATAAAGTCTCAGCTCCAATAACAAGTATTTTTTTTGCAATCCCTGCTTTTATAAATGCTTGTGCTTGAATAACACCTTCTACCCAACCCGGACAACCAAATAAAATATCATAAGCAACACAATTGGGATTTTTAATCCCTAACCTATACTTTACTCTTGTGGCTAAACTTGGTAATAAATCACTTTGTATGGCTGTAGATTTAACATCTCCGAAATTATGAGCCAAAATAATATAATCTAATTCCTCAGGATTAATAGCTGCATCTTCTATAGCTTTTTGAGCTGCAAAAAAACCTAAGTCTGAGGTATTGTATTTAGGTGGCGCATATCTTCGTTCAACGATTCCTGTGATGGCTTTAAATTTTTCAATAATAAGTTCGTTATCATTTGGTATTTCTGTACCATCAGCATTTAAAAAACAATTTTCTAAAAACTGTTTATTTTCTTTTTTAATTTCTGGAATATAAGACCCAGTTCCTGTTATGGTTGAAGATATCATTATGTTTACATTATTTCAAATACAAAGAAACTAATTATTAGTTGTATTTAACTTTTAATTAGTATAGTTTTTACGATGTTCAAACATTTTAACTCTATTTTATTCTAAAATTATAGGTATGAACTATCAAATGAAAAAGGCAATAATGATGCAATGGAATTAGTTTTTACAACGTTACCTATTTCACCCATAAACAAAATTTCCATGTCTTCTTTTTGATTAACTTCATACTCCAGTAAGGTTTGTCTGCATGCACCACATGGGCCCACTGGCTTGTCTAATTGTTTGTTTGAGGAGACGGCTGTAATGGCTATTTTTTTTACTTTTTTATTTGGATATGAAGAACCCGCTTTCCATATTGCTACTCGCTCAGCACACATACCAGAAGGATAAGCTGCATTTTCTTGATTATTCCCTGAAATGATAGAATTATCTTCCATAAGGAGTGCTGCACCCACACTAAACCTAGAATAAGGAGCATAAGCCATTTTTGCAGCCTTAATGGCTTCTTCCATTAAATTTTTATCAGCAATAGGTAGCTCATTAATATCTCTGAAAATAAAAGCCGAAGTTCCAGTATTAATTTCCTTCATTCATAATATTTTATATTAAGAAATACTTAGTCTTAATAATCATAATAAATTTCTCCTAAGTCAAAGGATAGAGAAAAACGAAGCGAATTTTCTAATGGATTATTTACATCTGACGAATTGATTAAATACGATAAATCTACATTTAAAGCATTTGTTTTAAATCCAGCTCCCATGGTAAAAAATTTCCTATTTCCTTTGTTTTCACTTTCATGAAAATATCCCAATCGTAAGGCAAAAGCATCATTATAGAGATACTCAGCACCTAAGGCATAAGTGACTTCTTCTAACTCTTCACTAAACCCTCCTTCAGCATCACCAAATGAGCTGAATATACCTGATAAAAATCCTTTTTCTTGATCAGAACCGTCTTCTTGAGGCGATGGTACCAATAGTTTTGTGAATTCTGTATTAATACTTAACGTATTATAAGCATCTAATATAAAATCAAATCCTCCACCAAATTTTAAATTTGTTGGAATAAAATCTTCTTCACCAGGAACATAAGATACTTTTGGTCCAATATTAGCAATATTAAAACCAATTCTATAACGTCCATCAAAATTTCCATAATTTTTCTCATAGGACTGATAATAACCAGAAACATCTACAGCAAATGAGTTAATAGGTTGAAGTGTTGAATTTGTTCCTGTAAAGGCAAGGTTAGATCTAAAGTAACGACCACTAACCCCCATAGAAAATGTTTCACTTAATTTTAACGCATAGGTTCCGGATAATGCAAATTCATTGGGATTAATTGTTCCTGTTGGATTTCCAACATTATCCGTTAAATCTACTTGACCTAATGAAAAATATCTAAACTCTGTTCCCCATGCAGCATTATCACTAATTCTTTTGATATAAGAGGCACTACCAATAAAGATATCATCAGTTAAATTTCTCAACCATGGAGAATAATTAATTCCTATCATTACTTCTTGTCCACTAAATGCAATTTTAGATGGATTGTGAAACAAGGAGCTTGCATCTGCTGATGTAGATACCCCAACATCACCCATTGCTCCTGCCCTTGCATCAGGTATAATTAATAAAAATGGCGTTGCCGTTGTAATTCCTCCACTTTGTGCTGAAACTCCAATATTACTTAAAATACAAATAATTAATACTATCCCTATTTTCCTCATGTCTTTGATTTACTTTTCTTATTAAAACGTAAATATCGTAATAAATTATAATATGACTAGCTTTTCATACTTTTCTGACGATATATTACTTGTTGTTGATGTTACTTTTAATTTATAAATATATACTCCTTTTCCTAACTTATTCCCAAAATCATCTAAACCATTCCATGAGATATTTCTAGATAAATTACCAGTTGTTTGAACCAACTGATTAATAGTTTTCACTAATTTTCCTGAAACTGTAAAAATTTGAACCTGAACTTCAAGAGGTTCGTTGGGCTTGTTATGGTTAAACCAGAATTCGGTATAATTTACGAATGGATTAGGATAGTTTAAAACATTATCTAAGGTTACACTATTATCACTTACAACTACAAAACTTAACATTGCCTCTGATGAATTATTATAAGTATCCCATGCCTTAAGTTTTAGTGTATGGGGTCCTACAGATAAATCTCGTAATCGATAGACTACCTTACCTCGAGTAAAATCATCTAATTCCGTTTGATAAAAATCATTCATAATAATCGGATTGGATTCATCCCCATCTAAAATTCCTACAATATCATGATCTACTGCAGTAACAGAGGTATTAATTCCACTTAAGTCAAATAATTTTGCAATTAAATTTGGTGATGCATTTGTATTCGCGCCATCTAAAAAAGACTCATCATTCATAAATAATTGAATTTCAGGACCAAGAGTATCTTCAGGAGCATTTTCATTAATCCCCCCTACAATTACATCGGTATTGTAACCTGTTTTATCGAGTACTTCATTGGTAGCATAAAAACTTAACTTCCCTTTTCCATAAGCAATTTTCACATCTCTGGGTACAATAAATTCAAATTTGAAATTTCCATTTTCTACGGTTGCTAAGCCTCTAAATAGTTTACTTTCTTGAGAATCAAAAACTTCTATATTCCCAGAATTATCATTATCTAATGTTGATTTATCAATTGGCTTATCAAATACGGTTGTAGATAAACTTCCATTAAAATCGGTTAATACAGCATTGAGATTATCAGTAACAACTCCCTCAAAACTAACTTTAGACAGAGCCTTAAGCGTATCAATTGATTGAGTAATGTCTACACCATTCATTTTATTAATTATAATATTTGGTTTTGGAATTGCTAATTTTTTTACAGGATCACCAAAATAATAAATGAAAAACTTTTGCTCCTGTGTGTAATTATTTTTTGTTTTCACCAAAGATTCTGAAATGGTTAAATCTTCATCATTAAATTCTAATAAAGTAGCAATTAATCTTTTATTAAATGCTTGACCAACACTTATAAAAACTAATCTGGTAGTTGAGATCATGGAAGCCGCTCCCCCTGTTGTATTCCAAAAAACATTTTCCCCAGCCGAAATTCTTATTGGATTATCAAATCTTGAAAATTCACAAGTAATGGTTATAAAAAGTGGAAGTGTGTTTTCATTTTTAAACCCCTTAACTTGAGGAATATCTAAAAATCGTTCTGCTGCAAAGCCATTTTCTCCCCCATGTCCAAAATAATCAAAAACTAGTGTACCTGATTCTATGGCTCTAGTAATTGCCTCCTTGACATCTGGATAGCGTTCTCCTCCCGAAGAATTTTGTTGTACATAGGCATCTGCATAAATTTTATTGATATTAAAAATTGGTTTATTGGCTTTAATATCATCAGCAATAGTCTCCACTCCTGGTTGAATTGCTTCATCAGATGGAGCATCAATATCATCGGCTACTAAGGTGATTGTATTTCTCCAATCTCCAAATGAATCAACATTATAATCTCTTAAAATTTTATCAACTACATCTTTGGCTTGTTGCTGAGTTGAAACCGGAATTCTTCCCGTTGCAATTTCCATAGTATGTGCTCCAGACATTGTTCCCTCATATTCTTCAAGCATCCCAAAAAAATCATCTGTAACATATGAATACGCTAAATCATAACTATCAGTTGCCAAATACACTGGTACAATATTATTGTTTCCAATAATTCTATCTTTATAATCATAGGATGCATCTCCAAAAAAACAAACATATTTCAATTGATCATCAGGTGTTGAATTTAATTCATAAACATGTTTGATAAAATCTCTAATTCCTGTAATATCTCTACTACCCGAGGAAAATTCATTATAAATCTCATCTAAATTGACAACTTTTGCTGTTAATCCAGAGTTTTCTATGTGATAGTCTGCAATTCTCTGAGCTTGATCTTCAAATTCATCAGTAGTAATAAGAAGGTAGTTGATATCTTTTATTGCATGTACATTTTGATTTTTAATTTTAGAGTTGGAAAGGATTTCTGGGGTATAATAATCATCTTGATGCAGCACAATATATTCTTGCAATACTCCAGAATTTGCTTTGAAAGTGAAAGTTCCTGAAGTTGATTCATTAATTATATTGGTTGCATTAATTGGATCAGTTACGTTCCAAATTTGAGATATATTTTGTGAATTCTGAATCTGATACTCAACTACACCTGATGTATTTGTGGCCTCAAAGCTTCGAAAAGAAAACTGGAAATCATCTACTATCAACTGTTTTTTTCCTGACACTTCAATATAATCTAGATAAGCTCTAGCTGATGGATTGCCCCCGTTATTGTAATTTAAATTAAAATCAATAGTAGGCGTTGAGATTGAGAGATTAGCGCTTTGCGATCTATCAGATGCTCGATTACCAGAACCTGAACTTACACTTGTACTAAAATTTAAATTAAAAAGATCTTGAGAGTTTACCTTAACTTGCATTGAAGAAGTTAATTCAGATACAGCCACTGCTCTAACTTTTATATTTACGGGCTCAGTTATAACTATATTTGGAAATGGTATTTCAAGTGACAACTCATTATCTACACTAAAATCTTCTCCAAGCCATTTTTTACCAACTGCAAAAAGATTAGTGGTTTCTTTTTCATAAAAAACATAATCATTAAATGTAGTAATCTGAGTACTAGCAGAACCAACAACAGGAGAAGAACTCTGTATTCTCTTTCCATCATCTTCATTAATGGTCATAAAATAATAGGATTGATCTGAATATATGTTTTGTTTATGATTAACAGTTCCTTGAACGGGATTTACATCCCAGCTATGAGGTCCTTTAGCATAAAAAAGAATATAATCATTGGAATCAAAAGAATTATCTTCCTCACCCTCAATAAATATTGCATTCTCTTGCAGATCATCATACCTAAAATCTGCATTTAATTCAGGTAATAATTGACCTCCATTTCCATAAATATGGATTTTTTTTGGATTTAAATTATTTGTTGAAATTCCTAATCGTTGTAAAAAAGCTCTATCAATTTTAAAAACACCTGTGGTGTCAATTGAAAACTTATACCAATTTCCGTTGGCTAGTACTGAGTTTGTCACTTGACCATAACTTACTACAGACAAAAAAAGAAATAGAATAGGTACTAAAATATGTTTTTTCAATGCAATCATTCTTCAAAGAACGCAAATAATATGGATATATTTTGTGTTAAAAATTGTTAAATCATAATATAAGAAAAAGTGTTGCGTTATCTTTATATCGTAAACAATTTACACCACATAAAATTACAAAACATCTTGTATGAAAACAATTTTATTGTAAATTGCCGAAAAAAATTAGAATCTTATTATTTGATATTATATATGAAGAACTATTCTAGAATAACCCTTTTTTTACTAAGTGCTGTTTTACTTTATAATTGTAATTCAACAAATAAAGGTAAATCTTCGTTAACGGGTTGGAATTTTAATGATCCTAAGTTTGGTGGTTATATTAAAGGAACCTCATTTCAAGGCCAAAAAACACCTGACGGAATGGTTGGAATTGAAGGAGGTACATTTGTTATGGGACAAGTCCAAGACGATGTAATGTTTGATTGGAATACCACACCTCAAAAAATGCACGTACGCTCATTTTACATGGATGAAACAGAAGTTACCAATTCAGAATATCTTTTATATCTTCAGGTAACCAAAGAAGTATTTCCACCAGAAGAAGAAAAATATAAAAATATTTATGCTTCTGCATTACCAGACACGCTTGTTTGGAGAAGTAGTTTAGGAAATACGGAACTTTTATCTGAAAGTTACCTAAGACACCCTGCATATGCTGATTACCCAGTAGTTGGAGTAAGTTGGTTGCAAGCTGTTCAATATTGTAAATGGAGAACAAGTGCTGTAAACCTTAAAAACTTGATAGACAAAGGAGTTTTATCTAATGTCTTAGCAAATGATACTGTTCGAAACTTTTTTGATACCGATTTATATTTAGAAAATCCTTACAAATTATTTGATGGTGATTCAACGGTATACAAAAGAGGTTTACCGGATAATAAAATTAGAAAAAAAGGAGAGCCTAGACCTGAAAAAGGAGCATTTACTGGAAGACAAGTAACTTCTCTTGATGGAATCTTATCTCAAAAATTTAGATTACCTACAGAGGTTGAATGGGAATATGCTGCTAAGGCAAATACTGAAAATAGAGAATACAACAATATTAGAGGAAGAAAAAAGTTTGCCTGGGACGGAAAGTATACAAGAGAAAAATCTAATCGATATAAAGGAAGTCAGTTAGCAAACTTCAAACAAAGTAAAGGTAACTATAGTGGTTTATCTGGTTGGTCTGAAGATGGATCAGACATTCCTATCGCAGTGAGATCTTATCCACCAAATGGATACGGTCTTTATGACATGTCTGGAAATGTTGCAGAATGGGTGGCTGATGTCTACAGACCCATTATAGACAGTGAAGCCAATGATTTTAATTTCTACAGAGGTAATAACTTTAGAAAAAAATTAATAGACTCAACTGGTCAGGTTGTAATCATAGGGGAATCAGATCAAGCAAAAGTTGTTTATGATACCTTACCTAATGGAAAAGTAGTTGTCTCTAACTTACCTGGTGAAATTAAATATGTTCCGGTTACTATGAGTGACGTATTCATGAGAACTAACTACTCTGTTTCTGATAATACAGATAAGAATGATGGTGATAAACTTTCAAATCGTTTGTTTGATTTAGAAGATGACCAATTTACAAACAAATCAAGAATGTATAATTCTCCAATCAATTCTAAAGATGAGAAAACAGGTAAACTGAATCAATACGACGTTAAAAAAAGAACTACTTTAATTAGTAACAAAACTAGAGTACATAAAGGAGGTTCTTGGCAAGACAGAGAATATTGGTTAGATCCTGCACAAAGAAGATATTTACCTGAGTATATGTCTACAAATTACATTGGTTTTAGATGTGCTACCGACGTTATGGGGAATCTTAATAATGGAAAAAGAACCGCAAGAAACCCTTCACGATAAATACCATAAAAAAATTATAAAACCTCATTGAATAGTACTCGATGAGGTTTTTTTTTTATATTTAAGCATGAATATTGAAGCCTTATATCAAATTTATTCAAGTAATTATCTTATTACTACTGACACTAGAGACATTAAGAGAGATGCTATTTTCTTTTCGCTTCAAGGTGATCATTTTAATGGAAATAAATTTGCTGAAATAGCTATTCAAAAAGGTGCTAAATATGCTGTAATTGATGATATTCATTATCAAATTAAAGGGAAA
>Ga0228614_1001042_pt1 | contig 12950 bp, 12 predicted proteins | sample 15DmetaG_FD_190531 | JGI IMG/M metagenome (GOLD analysis project Ga0228614, IMG submission 190531) | Seawater microbial communities from Monterey Bay, California, United States - 15D | ecosystem: Environmental > Aquatic > Marine > Coastal | place: USA: California | collected 2016-10-13
AGTTTTAGTCAAGCGCATTAAGCCAAACTTTAAAACTTTGGGGCCTAAATATGGTAAGATTATGAAGCAAATTGCTGCACTAGTGAACCAATTTAGCGCTGATGATATTGCGGCTTTAGAAGCTGCAGGGTCTAAAAATCTTATTGTTGATGGGCAAGAGGTGCTTTTAGAATTGTCTGATGTGGAAATATCAACACAAGATATTCCTGGTTGGTTGGTGCAATCTGAAGGCGGAATTACCGTTGCTTTAGACATTACCTTGTCCAATGATTTAAAAGAGGAAGGGATGGCAAGAGAATTTGTAAATCGTATCCAAAACATAAGAAAAGAAAGCGGTTTAGAGGTAACGGATAAGATTCATCTTAAAATATTAAAACACAAGGAAATAAATGAAGCAATTAATAAAAATAAAAATTATATTTGCTCGGAAACTTTGGCTAGTCAACTTGATTTAGTCGATGAAATGAAACAAAACAGCGGAATTACAGTAGAATTAGAAGACAAAGTGAGTACTGTAATCTCAATAGAAAAATTCAATTAAAACATAATATAAAATACAATGGCAGACGTAAGATATTCAGATAGTGACTTAGCAGAATTTAAAGCAGTAATTGATGCAAAAATTGCCGCGGCTCAAAATGATTTAGACGGTTTAAGGGGTTCGTTGTCTCATGCAGATGACAATGGAACTGATGATACTTCACATTCATTTAAAATGATGGAAGAAGGAGCAGCAACGCTTTCCAGAGAAGAAGTTGCTCAATTGGCAGGAAGACAAGAGAAATTTTTAAAGCATTTAGAAAATGCATTAATTAGAATCTCAAACAAATCTTACGGGGTTTGTAGAGTTACTGGAAAGTTAATTCAAAAAGAAAGATTGTTGGCGGTACCCCACGCAACTTTAAGTATTGAGGCGAAGCAAGCGCAGAGCTAAAAAAGAAATCAAGGTCATTGCGAGTGTTTTACGAAGTTAAAATTGTAAAAATTCTTGCATTGACACTTCTCATATCAAAAGATAGTTTTGTTCCATGAAGTAATGGAACGTCCTTCAAATGAAAAATTTTATTTCTAACCCACTTGTTGTTACCCTATTAATTCTTGCGGCTGATCAATGGTCGAAGCTTTGGGTAAAAACAAATATGTTTCTGAGTCAAGAATTTCCTGTTTTTGGAGATTGGTTTTACATCCATTTTATTGAGAACAATGGGATGGCTTTTGGTATGGAACTTGGCGGAGACTGGGGTAAATTAGCATTAAGCATCTTTAGGATTGTCGCAATAACTGGTGGAGGTATTTATATTTTTAAGTATTTGCCTAAAGATGCACACAAAGGATTAAAAATTGCTTCTGCCTTAATTTTTGCTGGGGCTATTGGCAATATGATTGATAGTGGCATTTATGGAATAATTTTTAACGACAGTTTTAATCAGGTGGCAAGCTTTATGCCTGAAGATGGAGGTTATGCTCCTTTTCTTTATGGTAGAGTGGTGGATATGTTGTATTTCCCTTTAATTGATGGCGTATTTCCTGAGTGGATGCCAATTTGGGGTGGGGAATATTTTATGTTTTTCAGGCCTGTATTTAATATTGCAGATGTTTCAATTTCGTGTGGCATAGGGCTTGTTTTTCTAATGAATAAAAAGTTCTTCCCCAAATCGGAGGAGGCTGAGGTGAAATCTGAAGTAAGTGCTGAATAAATTGAAACATTAGAGATAAAAAAAGCCCTTCAATTAATATTGAAGGGCTTTTTTATTGGGGATGAAAAAATTACCTTTGTCAACTAATTTAATCAACCGCTATATTTTGATGTAGCAAGTTGAACTAATCTTCTTGAAAAAGCAGAGTTAAAGCAATTAAAATGGAAAAAAAAGTAAGAGTAAGATTCGCACCTAGTCCAACAGGACCATTGCATATTGGAGGAGTGCGTACCGCATTGTATAATTATTTGTTTGCCAAAAAGCATGGTGGAGATTTTTTATTGCGTGTTGAGGATACGGATCAAAAACGATATGTTAAAGGCGCTGAAGATTACATTTTAGAGGCGCTAAACTGGTGTGGAATAAAGCCTACAGAAGGTGTTGGTGTTGGTGGTGATTTTGGCCCTTACCGTCAATCAGAAAGAAAAGCGGAAGGAACCTACAAAAAGTATGTTGATCAATTGTTAGATGCTGGAAAAGCATATTATGCCTTTGATACCCCTGAAGAATTAGACGAAATGCGCGAGCGTTTAAAAGCTGCTGGAGGTCATTCTCAGCAGTATGATGCCGCATCTCGTAAATCAATGAATAATGCTTTGACTTTGTCGAAAGAAGAAGTTCAGCAGAAAATAGATGCAGGAGATCCTTATGTGGTGCGTATAAAAATCCAACCCAATCAAAAACTTAGTTTTAAAGATGTTATCAGAGGTTATGTTGAGGTAGATACGTCTAATTTAGATGATAAGGTATTGTTTAAATCTGATGGAATGCCAACTTATCACATGGCAAATGTGGTGGATGATTATTTAATGAAAATTACTCATGTTATTAGAGGGGAAGAGTGGCTGCCATCTGGGCCATTACATGTGTTGTTGTATGAATATTTGGGCTGGGAAAATGAAATGCCAGAATTTGCACATTTACCATTGATTTTAAAGCCAAATGGAAATGGGAAATTGAGTAAAAGAGACGGTGATGCAGGAGGTTTTCCTGTGTTTCCAATCGAATGGAAATCCCCAGAAGGTGAAATCGCATCAGGATATAGAGAGAGTAATTACTTTCCCGAAGCACACATCAATATGTTGGCGTTTTTAGGATGGAATCCAGGAACGGAACAAGAATTATTTTCTTTAGAAGAATTAATTGAATCTTTTTCGCTAGAGCGTGTTGGTAAATCTGGAGCAAAGTTTGATCCGGATAAAACAAAATGGTTTAACGAGCAATATTTAAGAGCTAAATCTAACGAAGAGCTAGCTCAAATTATTAAACCTTTAGCAGGAGAAGTTTCTGATGAGCTCTTGGCAGGTGTTTGTGGATTGATGAAGGAAAGGGTTTCTTTTACCAATGAGATTTTAGAAAAAGGCAAGTACTTTTTTGAAGCCCCAACAACTTATGACGCTAAAATGGTGAAGAAAAAATGGAAGGATGACTCTGCTCAAATTGTAGAAGACTTAATTACAGTTTTTTCCAATACCCCATTTAAAAGTGAAGACTTAGAAACAGCTTTTAAAGATTTTGTTGAAGAAAAAGAGCTTGGTTTTGGAAAACCTATGATTGCAATAAGATTAGCAATAACTGGAGAGGGGGGAGGACCATCTCTGTTTGATATTATGGAATTGATTGGTAAAGAAGAATCTATAGCTAGATTACATATAGGAATTAAAAATATTAAAAAAGAAACCGTAGTTTAAGAGCGAAATTGTCATGCCGAGCGAAGTGGAGGTATCTTTTGACTCCAGAATATGATTGTTCAAAAGGTTCTTATGTTTTTCAAGAAAGTAAAGGGAGAAATCCAATCGTAATGACATTTGTTTCGCTATAAAAGAAGATAATAATGGAGAACGTGGAAGAAGAAAAAAAAGCACTCAATTTTATTGAGCAAATAGTAGAAGAAGATTTAAAAGAAGGCTATGCTGCGAATAGCTTAAAATTTAGATTTCCACCAGAACCAAATGGGTATTTGCATATTGGGCATGCCAAAGCAATATGCTTAAATTTTGGATTGGGAGAAAGATACAATTCTCCAGTAAATTTAAGATTTGATGATACCAATCCGTCAAAAGAAGAGCAAGAGTATGTTGATGCCATTAAGCACGATGTTAATTGGTTGGGTTATAAATGGGATGAAGAGTGTTACTCTTCTGATTATTTTCAACAATTGTACGATTGGGCGATTCTATTGATTGAAAATGGAAAAGCTTATGTCGATTCTCAATCTTCAGAAGATATGGCGACTCAAAAAGGAACGCCAACTAAACCTGGGGTTAATGGACCTTTTAGAGATAGAAGCGTAGCTGAAAATTTAGACTTGTTTAACAGAATGAAGCAAGGTGAATTTAAAGAGGGGGAACATATTTTGAGGGCTAAAATTGACATGGCGCATACCAATATGTTGATGAGAGATCCTATTATGTATAGGGTGATGCACAAGTCGCATCATAGAACCGGAGACGATTGGTGCATTTATCCAATGTACGATTGGACCCATGGAGAATCGGATTATGTGGAGCAAATTTCACATTCATTGTGTTCTTTAGAATTTAAGCCACACAGAGAATTATATGATTGGTTTTTGGATCAAGTGCATAGTGAAAACTTAAGACCAAAACAAAGAGAATTCTCTCGGCTCAACTTGAATTATACAGTAATGAGTAAGCGAAAGCTGATGCAGTTGGTGGCGGATGATTTAGTGGCTGGTTGGGATGATCCTAGAATGCCTACTATTTCTGGATTGAGAAGGAGGGGCTATACTCCTGAGGCTATTCGACAATTTATAGATACTGTTGGTGTTTCTAAGCGAGAGCAGATGATCGATGTTGCTCTGTTGGAATCTTGTATTCGAACAGATTTAAATAAAACGACCAATAGGATAATGGCCGTTTTAGATCCTTTAAAATTGGTAATTACCAATTATGAAGGGGAGTCGGAAATGGTAATGGCTGACAACAATCCTGAAGATGAAAATGCTGGACAAAGAGAAATGGTTTTTTCTAAAGAAATTTATATTGAACGCGGTGATTTCTTGGAAGAATGTCCTAAAAAGGTTTTTAAATTAGGAATAGGGAAAGAAGTAAGATTGAAGCACGGTTATATTATTAATGGTGAAGAGGCTATTAAGGATGCTGACGGAAACATAATTGAAGTAAGGTGTACTTATGATGCGAAAAGTAAGAGTGGAAGTGGGTCCGAAGAAAGTAAGCGTAAAGTAAAAGGCACGCTGCATTGGGTTTCTGCCTCTCATAATGTTGCAGCTCAAGTAAATGCTTATGATAGGTTGTTTACTGTTGAAAATCCAGATGGCGATAAAGAAATAGATTTTAAAATCTTTATTAATAAGGAGTCGCTAACGATTTTAAAGGATTGTAAAATTGAGTTGGCATTAAAAGATGCAAAACCTCAAGAACGTTACCAATTTCAACGTTTAGGCTATTTTTGTGTGGATGATGACTCAACGTCTGATAATTTGATTTTTAACAGAACAGCTACTTTAAAAGATTTTTGGGCGAAGAAGAAATGAGTTAGAAAGTTTGTAAAGTCGAAAGTGAAAAGTAAGGGACTTTATGATTGTCTTCTCTTTTAACTTTATAAACTTGTTACTTTATAAACTAAGTATTATGGGTAAAATATTTGTAGAAGGAATTAAGATTTATGCTTTTCACGGGTGCTTTAAAGAGGAGGCTGATATTGGGACCAATTTTCAGGTAGATGTTGTGTTGGATGCAGATTTATCAAAGCCGGCCGAAACGGATAACATTAATGATGCAGTAAATTATCAAGCGGTATTTACCGTAATTAAAGCGCAAATGGCTATTCGTTCTAATCTCCTAGAAAATGTTGCAAAACGCATTACGGAAACACTTTTTGAAGATTTTCCTGAAGTAACAAAAATAAAGCTGAAAGTCAGTAAGTTGAATGTTCCTTTGGGCGGGCATATTGATAATGTAGCCATTCAAATGGAAAATGAACGGGCTTAAAAAAGCGGAGCAATATAAAAAATGCGCTAAATGTGATGTCGAATTTGTCTGCCATGATATAGGGGATTCCTGCTGGTGTTTTAAGCATCAATTGTCTGATGAACAACTGCTATTTTTAAATCAGAATTACAACAACTGTTTGTGTGAATTGTGTTTGCAGGAGTTTGCTAAAGGCAACTAGAATTTCTTATTTTAATAGCATTGCGCAGTCGCTTGGCTTTGCCGAGTGCCGGATATTTATATTTTATTTAGCCTAAAGTTGAAAGTTTGTAAAGTAGAAAGTCGTCTGTCTCCCTCCTACTGGTTGGGGTTTTATTTTTAGTAATCTACTTATTACTATCCCCTGATTCCTGACTACTGAACTACTTCTTTTTCTTTTTAAAAATAGATTTCAAAAATTGAAAATACTCTTGTCTAACCGTTTTTGAGGTGAAAACACTAAGCATGGTTTTTGCTAAAGAGGTATTATCTTCTGTTTTTTCAGGTGTTATTTCGGTAGAATTCTTATTCACTTCATCCTTGGTTTTATCTATTTCTTCTTGTCTCTTGTCTGGATCATACCCGATAATAGAATTCGCTTTTTTATAGTTTTTTTGAGCGGATTTCATTCTACCAGCATTCTCTTGAAGCAGGCCTAAGTTATTTAAAGCAATTTCATCTTTAGGGTCTAGTTCAACAGCTTTTTCGTAATCTGCTATAGCGCCATCAATGTCAGATCTTGATCTTATATAGGCTCTACTGGAATAGCGATAGGGATTGTTGGGCTCTATTTCTACTGCCTTATTCATATCATTCATTGCTGAAGGAATGTCTTTGTTATGGAAATGAGAAATACCTCTGTCGCACAATAAGGAAGGCTCGTTTGGTAGTCTTTCTAGCATAACCGTTAAATCTTGAATGGACTTTTCAAATTCATCGATTTTTCTATATGAAATTGCTCTCGTATAAAGTGCATCCGCATTATTTTTATTTTCAGATAAAAAATGCGTCAGCGTTTTTATCGCTTCATCAAAATTTTGTTTTTCAAAAAGTGCTTTTCCTTTTTCTAATCCAGTCATTTTGTTAATGATTTTATAATTCAAAGTTAAGAAGTATAAAGGGAAATATTTAATTTAGAATTATCTTATACAATTATGACTAAAGAAGCAGCAAAACACAAAATTGAAGCATTATCAAAAGAATTAAGAGCACATAATCACAGTTATTATGTGTTGTCAGAATCAACTATTTCTGACTATGATTTTGATATGTTATTAGAAGAACTTCAAAAATTAGAAGAACAATTTCCAGAATTTGCTTTTGAAGATTCTCCCACTAAAAGAGTTGGTGGAGCAATCACAAAGAATTTTGATACGATAAAGCACAAATACAGGATGCTTTCTTTGGGTAATAGTTACAGTAAGGAAGATATTGAAGATTTTGAAAACAGAATTAAAAAACTGGTTGAGAATGAATTGGAGTATATCTGTGAGTTAAAGTATGATGGAGTAGCTATTGGAATTACCTATAAAAATGGGAAGTTGTTCCAGGCAGTTACCCGTGGAGATGGGGTTCAGGGGGATGATATTACGGCAAATGTAAAAACGATTAGATCAATTCCTTTACAATTGAAAGGAAACGATTATCCAGAAGAATTTGAAATTAGAGGAGAGTTATTTTATCCTAAAGATGTTTTTGAAAACCTCAATAAGAAGCGAGAAGAAGCCGGTGAAGATTTATATGCCAATGCAAGAAATACGGCTTCGGGAACCTTAAAAATGCAAGATTCGGCAGTTGTTTCTAAAAGAAAATTGGATTGTTATTTGTATTTTGTATTGGGAGAGGATTTGCCTTTTAAAACACATTACGAAGCGATTAAGAAAGCCGGAGAATGGGGTTTTAAAGTGCCAACAGAAAAACACAAACTCATTAAAAAATGTACCACTATAGATGAGGTATTTGAGTTTGTAAATTATTGGGATAAAGCGCGAGCGAATTTAAATTTTGAAATTGACGGTATAGTTATTAAAGTTAACAATTATGCCAGGCAAGAGGAGATTGGTTTTACTGCGAAATCTCCCAAGTGGGCAATTGCTTATAAGTTTAAGGCAGAGAAAGTTTCTACTAAATTATTAGAGATAAGCTACCAGGTTGGTAGAACTGGAGCAATTACGCCTGTAGCAAATTTAGCACCTGTTTTGTTAGCAGGAACTACGGTTAAGAGGGCTTCTTTGCATAACGCGGATCAAATAGAAAAACTAGATATAAGGGTTGATGATATCGTTTTTGTAGAAAAGGGTGGAGAAATAATCCCTAAAATAGTAGGTGTTGAAGCTACGCAAAGAGATATTTTTTCGCAGCCAACTGATTACATAAAAGTTTGTCCTGAATGTGGAACTCCTTTGGTTAGAAAGGAGGGGGATGCTAAGCATTATTGTCCCAATGAATGGGGTTGTGCACCGCAAATTAAAGGGAAGATGCAGCATTTTATTTCGCGTAAAGCAATGAATATTGATGGCTTAGGAGAAGAAACCATAGATTTATTGTTTGAACAAAATTTAGCCAATAACATTGCAGATTTATACAAATTGAATTTTGAGCAATTGTTGGAGTTAGAATCGTTTAAAGAGAAAAAATCTCAAAATATTGTTAAAGGGCTTTTAGCTTCAAAACAAATTCCTTTTGAAAGAGTATTGTATGGTATTGGTATTCGTTATGTTGGAGAAACGGTTGCCAAAAAGTTGGCCAAACAATTTAAAAATATTGATAATATTATCAATGCCTCATTTGATGAGCTGGTAGCTGCTGATGAAATTGGTGATAAGATAGCAGAAAGTATACTTCACTACTTCTCTGTAGAAAGTAATGTGGAGTTAATTAGTAACTTAAAAAATCACGGATTACAATTTGAGTTGTCAGCAAATCAATTGGCAAATTCAACCACAAAATTAGAAGGTTTAATTTTTGTTGTTTCTGGGGTCTTTTCAAAATTTTCTCGGGATGAATTAAAAAATGCTATTGAACAGAATGGGGGCAAAGTGTCGGGATCTATATCTAAAAAAACCAGTTATATTGTTGCTGGAGAAAATATGGGGCCAAGTAAACTTGCCAAAGCAGAAAAGTTAGGTGTTGCTATCATTAATGAAGATCAGTTTTTGGAAATGATAGCTTAATTTACCAAGGGTTTTCGAAAGACGTTTTGTCGAAGTTTTTGTTTACATTTTTAAATAGACTGCTCTTGGGGTCTTTTAAATTTAAAAGATCTTTTTTTGATGTGATTTTTCGTAAAAGAGAAGTTGGATAAAGAATGGTGTAAAAAACTAATGTTAGTAATATTTTGGGAACAATTAAACTTAAAATCCAAGCAATTTGCATCCATACAAAATCAATCCAATACCTAATTTTAGAAAAAGTAAAACCTAAAATACCAACAGTAATAGATGCGCCTAAAGCAAACTGATTTTTAGTGTTAAAATAAATTATGGCAAAACCAATACTTATTACAACTACGCTCCATATTGGATTTTTGCTATTCATTAAAAAATGGTGTAAATAAATGGAGCAATAGCGGTGTTTCCAGCAAAAACAATTAAAAATCCCAATAGCAATAAAACAATAATTATAGGGGCTAACCAGTAGGCTTTTCGTGCAATAATAAATTTAAAAAGATCTTTAATCATTTTGTTGTTGGTGTATTTTATTGTTTAAAAATTCAGCTATTTTTTTGTTGTACTTTTCGTTGGGATGCCCGTCTCCAATAATAATATAATCATTTAGGTTAGTAGCTAAATCTGTAATAATTTCATTGGTATAATAATATTCAATATTAGATTTTTTTAATGGAGTATATAACAGTTCGTTAAGTTTTTTTGTAAGGTTTTTATCTTTATGATCTCTAATTAGAAGAATAAATCTAGTGTTATTTTTAGTGGCAATACGATTCATTTTTTTTATCATTTCTTTCGTTCGGATGATGTCTTTTTCATGGTATTGATTGTCAAAAAATGATTTGTAAAAATGGCTATGGCGCCAAATGGTTTTTAGTAGTTTGCTAATTTTATTTTCTTTGATGAGCTTGTTGTCGTCAAAACTACCTTTAAAAGTGATGCTGTCGTTTTCAAATTCGTAACAAGGTCCTTTTATATCCCAAAGCGCTTTTCCTGCGGCCCGTGATATATGGTCGGTAATAAAATAATAAATGACTACTGAATTATTTATGGGTTTTCTTTCCAGTACGTTTAGGGCTTGATGCGTTCCGTATCCGTTAAATCCGTAGTTGGATATGTTATAAGCATTATCTGAGAAGTGATTCAGGTAATGAGCAATTGTTTGATTTTCATTCAGTCCTTCTCCAAAAATATGAGAACCTCCTACTAGTGAAATATGATGGTTTGATGATGTGTTATTATTTTTTGTTGTTCGTAGACCATCTTTAAAGCTGTATAGGGCATCAAAAACTAAAACCTTATCGTTTTTTCGAATTAGAGAAACGGAAAAGGAACTGTCTTCTTTTGGACCATATCCCAAGAACTCTTTTTCACCAGTTGCCGTTTCGTTGCTATGGTAGCTGCCACTATAAATGGTGTTGTTTTTTGGTTGTTTAATAAATATAAAAAGCTCAAATAACAATAAGGTTATTGGGATTACAGAAAGATTGAAGTAAATTATTTTTCTGAGTTTGTTCTTAGATCTCAGTCCTAACAGTATTATAATAAATATAGGCGGTATCATTAGGCAGAGAAACCCTAGGTTGTGGATGATGTAGCGTAAAAAGTCCATTAGTCTTCTTTGAATTTAGTTCGCCATTTATCTTTGTTTTCCCAATTGGGTTGCTCAGTTTTACAATAAACAAAATCGTTAATTACCAAGTAGTCCATATCTGTACTCATAAAACAGCGGTAAGCATCTTCGGGGGTGCATACAATAGGCTCTCCTCTAACATTAAAACTTGTATTGATAAGTAAGCTGTCGGCTGTAATTTTTTTAAATTCACTAATTAATTCCCAATATTTGGGATTGGTATTTTTATCAACTGTTTGAATTCTTGCAGAAAAATCTACATGTGTAACGGATTGAATGTCGCTTCTCTCTTTATAAAGTTTTTCTGACAGTGATAAGTTTTGGTAATTGTTTACGGTAGTTTTTCTTCGTTCCTCATTTACTGGAGCAGTAAGCAGCATGTATGGAGAAGGTGAAGAAATATCAAAGTAATTCTGCACATCTTCCTTCAATACAGAGGGTGCAAATGGTCTAAAACCTTCTCTATATTTAATTTTAAGATTGATTTTTTTTTGCATTTCAGGATTTCTTGGGTCAGCTAAAATGCTTCTATTTCCTAGGGCTCTGGGGCCAAACTCCATTCTCCCTTGAAACCATCCAATAATATTTCCTTCAGTTATTTTTTGAGCAACATGAGCACTTAGCTGGTTGAAGTTGTCATAAACGTGAGAAACAGCATTTGCTTTGATGTTCATTTTGTCCACGGTATTATTGGAGAACTTAGGACCTAAAAAATAACCTTCCATATGGTCGTTTTGTCCGTCAACTGTGCGGATTTCTTTAAAATACATATAGTTAGCGGCTAAGGCAGCTCCTAGTGCACATCCCGAATCGTTGGATGCTGGTTGAATATAAATATTTTTAAATAGGTTTTGTTTTAAGAGTTTTCCGTTGGCTACACAGTTTAAAGCCACTCCACCAGCAAGGCATAAGTTGTCACAATTGGTAATTCTTTTGGTCTCGATAGCCATTTTAATTACAATTTCTTCTGTAACTTTTTGTATTGCTAGAGCAAGATTACAATGGTGTTGCTTGATTTCGTCATTTGCTTTTCGGATAGGGAATCCAAAAAGCGTTTGCCAATTTTTATTTTTTGCCATTTTTAACCCAACGGCATAGTTGAAGTGATTTTGGTTTAACCAAATGGAACCATCATCTTTAATGTCAACTAAATTAGTTTTGATTGTGTAAATAAAATCTTTTGTTTCTTGAGCAGAAGGATTTCCGTAAGGCGCTAGACCCATTAATTTATATTCGCCAGAGTTCACTTTAAATCCTAAAAAGTAGGTAAACGCACTATAAAGCAATCCAACAGAATGCGGGAAATGCATTTCTTTTTTTATGCTAATGTTATTGTCTTCTCCAATTCCAATTGTGGCGGTGCTCCATTCGCCAACACCATCAATAGTTAAAATTGCAGATTTTTGATGTGGAGAAGCAAAAAAAGCACTTGCAGCATGAGACAGATGGTGTTCTGTAAAAAGGAGCTGTAATTCTTTTTTATTGTAAGGTGCGATATCCTTTAAACCATCGTAAATTTTCTTTTTTAAAAATAACTTCTCGTTCACCCAAACTGGTATCGCTTTTAAAAAAGAAATTAGCCCTTTTGGCACAAAAGCATAGTAGGTTTCTAAAAGGCGTTCAAATTTTAAAAAAGGTTTATCATAAAAAACAATTGCGTCTAATTCGTCAATGCTTAATCCGCTTTCTTCTAAGCAGTATTTGATGGCGTTTTTAGGAAAGTCTGGAGTGTGCTTGGATCTGGTAAAACGTTCTTCTTGCGCTGCTGCAATAGTTTTTCCGTTCACAACTATTGCTGCTGCAGAATCGTGGTAGAAAGCTGATATACCGAGTATTTTTTTCAATGGTTAAAACTGTTAGTGGCTAAATGTAATAATTAAGCTGTTCTAAACCATTTTTTGTCTGCATAAAAAGTTCCAAAAGGAACAAGTGAAGCTATAAAAGCGCCAATAGTCTTTAGGATACTCCATTTGTATTGAATGTGAACAATCAATAAAAAGAGTACATAAAGCACAAATAAAACCCCATGCGCCATTCCTACAGATTTTACCATTTCAGGTTTGTCCATATAGTATTTTAGCGGCATAGCAATTCCTAATAAAACGAGGTAAGAGATCCCTTCTAGTAGACCAATTAATCGAAGTGTTTTTAGTGTGATTTTCATGGTTTAAAAATAATTATTTTTTTCTAACAACCATTAGGCCGTCCCTGATAGGAAATAGCACGTTTTGTACCCTGTCATCTTGTGTGACTTTTTCCGAAAAATCTATTAGGGCTATAGTATCTGCATCTAGACTTTCTCTAGGGTCTGTCACTTTTCCACTCCAAAGCACATTGTCTGCAATAATATATCCCCCCGAATTAATTTTATCAAAAACTAAGTCGTAGTAGTTGGAGTAATTGCATTTATCAGCATCAATAAAAACTAGGTCAAAAGATTCACCTAATTCAGGAATAATTTCAGTAGCGTTACCAATCTTATTGATTATGGTATCTTTTA